>Ga0114129_10000041_pt1 | contig 107656 bp, 100 predicted proteins | sample RhiMetdeltSRZDD1_FD_80071 | JGI IMG/M metagenome (GOLD analysis project Ga0114129, IMG submission 80071) | Populus rhizosphere microbial communities from Tennessee, USA - Rhizosphere MetaG P. deltoides SRZDD1 (version 2) (version 2) | ecosystem: Host-associated > Plants > Roots > Rhizosphere... | reverse complement strand
TCTGACCCTGTCCGACCACGGCGGCTCGGTGACGCTGCGCTGGGCCGATCCGGCGGATGCACAGGCCGGATTCGCCGTGAAGATGGGCGCCACCAAGGACAGCCTGACCCTGGTCACCGGCAACCTCGGCAGCAAGTCGGCGTTCACCATCACGGGCCTGAACGCTCGTTATAACTACTGTTTCAGCGTTGTGACTATCTACTCTGGAACGGAGCTGCGCGACTCCGAGGTGGCCTGCACCGCGCGTACCAGCGCCAAGCCCTCGCGAACCCGGTGAACTGCGCAATTTGACGGGCGCGGATATCCACAGCGGTCCGGCCGCGGCTGTCGGATGTCATCCGTACGCCCTATGATGACGTCCGGTTTCATGGGAGGAACGCCACAGCGATCGCGCCGGCCGCCGCCGGCTCGGGGGTGGGGAGGGGCGGGACCATGGTGGATCTGTCAGCGACAGAGCCGCAAGGGCTTGCCAAACGTGGCACCGCGAGACGCTCAGGGTTCGTGGGCACGCGTTTGTCAAGCCCGAGGGCGTTGGGAAGGGCGGCGCGCACCAAAGGCGGTGCGGTCACGATCGTGACGGTGCTGGCGCTCGTCGCCGCCATCGGGCTGACCTGGTTCGGCCTGGGCGTACGCGATCACGCCGCGGCCGACTACGACTCGTCGTCGTGGCTGTGGAGTTCGCTGCGCGGCGAGATGGCGCGGGTCAACGGGGTCACCGGACGCGTCGACACCCGCATGGGCGTGCAGGCGTCGGCCGGGCACACCGTCCAGGTGAACCAGTCCGACCGCTTCCTCGTCATGCGGGACGTCAACACCGGCCGGCTCAGCGCTGTCGATCTGGCCACCTTGCAGGTCTCCGGCACCGCCGACAGCATCTCCGGGCTCGGTGTCACCATCGCGCTGGACCGCGACGCGGCGTTCATCGTCGACCCCGCGCAGGGCATCGTCCGCCAGATCGACGCCAGTACGCTCGCCCCGATCGGCGAGCCCATCCACTTCCCGCCCGGCATCACCGGTGGCACATTCGACGGCAAGGGCCGGCTCTGGATCGCGATTCCGCATGAGGGCACGGTCGCGGCGATCTCGCCAGCAGCACCGCCGCCGGCGTCGGGCGGGGTCGGCGGAGCGGCGCCGAGCCTGGTGCGTACGGTCTCGGTCGCCGAACGCAGCCACGACCTCGTGGTGTCCACTCTGGACGACGGCGTGGCCGTCCTCGACCGCACCGCCGGCAAGCTCACCACCGTCATCGACGACAAGACCCGCCAGGTCGGGCTCGACCTGCCGGGCACCGGCGGCGTACCCGGCCGGACGACGGGAGCCGACGTGCCGGTGACGGTCGTCGACGGCCGCCACGTCTTCGTCGTCTCCGGTGAGCAGGTGCACGACTTCACCGTTGCGGGCGTGGGCGCGAACCTCAGGCCCGCGGTGCCGTGGTCGGGCCGCTTCTACGTGGCCGACGAGACCAACGGCGCGGTCTATGTCCTGAACCGCGACGGCAAGCTGCTCGACACCATCACCTATAAGGAGGCGCGCGGCCCGATCGACCTGGAGGTGCGGGAGAACCGCTTGTTCATCAACGCCCCCAACGCCGCGACCGCCCGTGTGGTCGACAACGACGGCAACGTCAAGATCGTGGACAAGTTCGTCAACGACGTCCTGGGCGGGGATCCGCCGAAGATCACCCCGCCGAAGGAGGAGAAGCCGCCGATCGGCAAGCCGGGCGGCGTACGCAATCTCAAGGCGGTAGCGGGCAACACGCAGGCCAGCATCGCCTGGAGCCGGGCCGACAACAACGGCTCGCCGATAACCAAGTACGTGGTCGAGGGCAACGGCAAGACCTACACGGTCGGCGCGAACCAGCGCTCCCTCGTGGTCACCGAACTGGTCAACGGCCAGAAGTACTCGTTCACGGTGTGGGCGGTCAACGCCAAGGGCGCCGGTCCGAAGCGGACGTCGAACACGGTCGTGCCGAGCTTCGAGACACCGGACGCGCCGGCGAACGTCAAGGCGGTCGAGAAGCCGGACGGCTCGGTGGTGGTCACGTGGACCGCGGCCAACGGCCAGGGTCACAAGATCCCGCGCTACGAGGTGACCGGGGCGTCCAACGGCGCCAGTGCGCCGGTCGGCTCCGCGGCCGGCTCGACGCTGACCATCAAGCCCGGTGACCTCGAATACGGCACCCAGTACGCCTTCACGGTGGTCGCGGTGAACGACATCGGGGTGGCGTCGAAGCCATCGGACCCGAGCAATACCGTCGTGCCGTTCACCAAGCCGCAGGCGGTCAAGAACCTCGCGGCCGCGACGGTGACCAGTGCCAAGGGGACGATCCAGATCTCGTGGCAGCCCGGCAGCGACAACGGCCGCGCGATCAAGGAGTACGCCGTCACCGTCGGCACGACCACGAAGAAGACGCCGGACCTGTCGATGACGTGGAACGGGCTGCCCGACGGCGCGACCGTGACGGTGTCGGTGATCGCGACGAACGAGGCCGGCGACAGCCCGGCGGCCAAGGCCAGCGCCAAGACCCTGGCGGCGCCGGTGCGCAGCGCCGAAGCGGCGAGCGCGACGTATTCCAGCATCTCGGTGACGGCGAACTTCACCGGTGACGCGGTCACCTGCACCCTGACCGTCGCCGGGATCGGTACGGCCACCGATGCCGGTTGCGCCAACGGCACCCGGCTCACCGTGAACGTGAACCGGGCGGGCGCCGGCTACACCTGGTCGCTGACCGTCGGCAATGCGGCCGGCTCCTACACCGCCAGCGGCAGCGCCGCCACGCAGCGGTTGTCCGCCACCGCTCAGTGCAACGGCTGCAGCGAGGGTGTGTGGGAGTACAAGCCCAACGGCTCGGGCAGCATCACGCAGACCAACTCCTGCTGCGTCGGCGGTGTCTACCCCGACGGCCGCGCGATCACCCCGGTCTGCAAGAAGACCGGCGTGAACATCAACTCCGCCGGGGAGAACAACAACAAGCAGAGCAACTGGTGGGTCATGGTCAACGACCCGTACTACCTGCCGTTCGCGTACACCGACGTCAGCAACGCCGAGCTCGACGCCCTGCCCGGCTGTTAGGCCCGCCCCGGGGCAGCCGGGGCCGGGCGAAGGCACGACACCACGAGGGACGCACGTGACACAACCGCAACCGCTGAGCCAGGCGCAGATCGCCGCCTTCGCCGACCTGGCGGGCCGGCTCTCCGGCGCCGTCGGCACCGTGGTCCTGGGCAAGCCGTCGGTGGTGCGGCTCGGTCTCGTGTGCCTGTTCGCGCAGGGGCACGCGTTGCTGGAGGACGTACCCGGGGTCGGCAAGACCACGCTGGCGCGTGCCATGGCCAGTGCGGTGCGGGGTCAGTGGCGGCGCATCCAGTTCACACCGGACCTGCTGCCCTCCGACGTCACCGGCGTCACCATCTTCAACCAGGCCAGCCGGGGCTTCGAGTTCCACCCGGGACCGATCTTCGCGAACATCGTCATCGCCGACGAGATCAACCGGGCCTCGCCGAAGACGCAGTCGGCCCTGCTGGAGGTCATGGAGGAGCGCACTGTCACGGTCGACGGCGTACGCCATGGCGTACCGCGGCCGTTCCTGGTGGTGGCGACGCAGAACCCGGTCGAGATGGACGGGACCTATCGGCTGCCGGAGGCTCAGCTCGACCGGTTCCTGATGAAGCTGTCGGTCGGGTATCCCAGCGAGGCGGTCGAGATCGAGGTGCTCCGCGGGGCCAATGTACGCTCGCCGGAAGCGATCGAGCCGATCTGCACCACCGAAACCGTGGCCGAAGCGATCCGGCTCGCGCAGCGCGTACACATCGCGGAGCCGCTGTACGCGTACGCCGTCCGGCTGGCCGCGGCGACCCGCGAGCACAAGCAGGTACGCGTGGGTGTGAGCCCGCGGGGTGGCATCGCGCTGACCCGGGCCGCGGCGGCGTACGCCCTCGCCGAAGGCCGGGGCTTCGTGCTGCCGGAGGACTTCAAAGCCCTGGTGGATCCGGTGTTCGCGCACCGGATCCTGCTGACGCCGGACGCGCAACTGCGTGGGGTGACGGCCGCCGAGGTGCTTCAGGACGCGATCGAGTCGGTGCCCGTGCCGCTGCCCGGCCAGGCGGATCCCCGGCCCCGATGAACCGGCGCAAGACGCCGCTCAAGGCGGTCACCGCGCGGGGCTACGGTCTCGCGGCCGCCGGGTTGCTCCTGGCCGGAATCGGCTTCGTTTTCGGCTATCCGGAGCTGGCGGTGGTCGGCGCGACCGGCATCGTGGCGGTGCTGAGCGCCCTGCTCTACGGAACGTGGCGCCCGACGCTGGACGTACGCCGGACCGTGGAACCCGACCGCGTCGCCCGCGGCGAAGGCAGCCACGTGACGCTGGGCGTACGCAACTCCAGCCGGATGCTGGCCGCGACGATGGTGGCCGAGGACGCCTGCGGACGCGTGGGCGGGGACGGCCGCGTGGTCGACCGTGTGATCGTTCCCGTGCCGGTCCTGCGATTGCGGGCCGGCGCGACGACCGATGTCGCGTACCCGGTGCCGACCGGGCGCCGCGGTGTCGTCCAGGTCGGACCGTTGCGGGTGACCCGCCGCGATCCGCTCGGTCTGATCAGCATGGGCCGCGATCACGGCGGCGTGGCCCGGATCTGGGTGCATCCGCAGGTTCATCCGTTGCAGGCGGTGCCGGCCGGCATCACCCGCAGCCTGGACGGGCGGATCGACCGCGTACCGCACGGCAGCATCACGTTCGACACGTTGCGCGAGTACGTCATGGGCGACGAGCTGCGCCACGTCCACTGGCGTACCAGTGCGAAGGTGGGCGAGCTGATGGTCCGGGAGCATCTGGACACCAGCCTGCCGCGGATCGTGGTGCTGCTGGATGACCGGGCCGGATCCTACCCGACACCGTCCACAGCAGACGGTGAGATCCCGGAGTTCGAGTCCGCGTGCGAAGCGGCCGCTTCGGTTGTCGCCGCGGCGGTCCGCGAGGACTTGCCGGTCGTGCTGCACACGGTCGGCGGTCACGCCGTGCCCGGCGGTCGCGGAAGCGCCCGGCCACACCTGGATGCCTTGGCCGAGGCCGAACCCCGCCCCGGAGACGCCGACGACACCCGGCTCGTGGACGCCACGAACCGCCTGCGCCAGCACCGCCCCGGCGACACCCTCGTCTACCTCACCGGCCCCGCCGGCCTGGCCGACCTCGGCCTGGTCAGCGCGCTGCGCGGCCCCTTCCCCAGCGTCGTCACCGGCGTCTTCGGCCCCGTCGACCCGCACGACCCCGGCGCCGGCGGCTCCGGAATGCTGATGCTGCGGGCCGAGGACGCCGTCGACTTCGCCGCCGAGTGGGACGGGGTCGCGCGGTGGTGAGGGCGCTGCGGGTGGGCGTACCGGCGCTGCTGCTCGCGGGAATGATCGCGGTCGCGGGGTGGTCGCTGGGCGAGATCTACGCCGGTCCGCTGCTGTTGCGGCTCGTCGCCGGCGCCGGGCTCGCGCCGGTCCTGCTGGCCTTGGTTGTACGCCCACTGCCCGCCTGGACAACGGCGCCGGTGTCGGTGCTGGGCCTGGCCGGCTATCTGGCCTTCGCCCTGAACTACTCGGCGCAGCACGCCGATGTTCCCGGCGGCCTGCTCGACGTCGCCGCCGACGCCGTGGCCAACGGCGTACCCCGGTTGGTGACGGCGATGGTGCCGATCGAGCCGCAGCCGGACTCCATCGCCATTCCGGTCGTGGCCGCCTGGATCGCCGGGCTCACCGCCGCCGAGCTGGCCGGGCGGGGCCGGGCCCTGCCCGCCCTGGCTCCGCCGACCGTCCTCTATGGAGGGTCGCTGTTCCTCGTCGGGCCGCACCGGGCCGGCTTCACCAGTGCCGTCGCCTTCGCCGGTCTCGGGCTCGCGGTGCTAGCCACTGCCGAACGGCGTACGCCCGTCTCCGCACCCGTACGCGGAAAGCTCGACGAGACAACGAGACGAGCGTTGCAGGTACGCGCGGCCGTAGCGGCGCTCGCGGGCGTGGTGGCCGTCGTGGCGGTCGCGGCCCTGATCGGGCCGGGCCTGTCGGCGGCGGTGACCCGCCGCCCGGCCGATCCGCGGGCGTACGTGAGCCCGCCCCGCCTGGACGCACTGGACCAGAACCCGCTGATCCGGCTCTCGGGCTGGGCGGTCAACCCCGACGAGCACCTGCTCGACGCCACACTCAGTGCCGACGGTCCGCTGCGCCTGGCCGTGCTGACGGCGTACGACGGGATCACGTGGCATGTGTCGGGCAACTACCGGCCCGCTGCGCGTACGCTGCCGACACCGGCGGCACCGCCGTCGACGGCCGATGGCTCGGCGGTCACACCGGGGTCGCAGGTCACGATCGATCAGCGGATCACCGTCGCCGGGCTCTCCGGAAAACTGCTGCCGGCCGCCGCAACCGCTCGCCGCGTGGACGGCGTACGCGTGAGTCTGGAGACGGCCAGCGGGACGCTGATGCTCCCGGACGGCCTGCGTACCGGCCTCTCCTATGAGGTGACGTCGCAGACCGGCGTGCCCGACGACAACACGCTGCCGATGGCCGACGTCCCCGCCGGACCGGCCATGGCCGGGCTCCTCTCCCTGGGCCGCAGTACGCCCCCCGAACGCCTGCACCAGCTGGCTCAGCAACTGTCCACAGACAACTCCGCGGCGTACGCCCGCGCCCTGGCGCTGGAGCAATTCCTGGCGGTGCACTACCGGCTGGACGCGACGGCACCCAGCGGACACGCCCTGCCCAACCTCGACTACTTCCTGTTCGGCGCGCCCAACGGCGCCGGTGGCGGTGGCAAGGGAACCAGCGAACAGTTCGCGGCCGCGTTCGCGGTCGTGGCCCGGATGATGGGTCTGCCGTCCCGAGTCATCGTCGGCTTCCACGGCCACAAGGGCACGCAGCGCATCCTGGCCGAGGACGCGTCGGCATGGCCGGAGGTCCTCTTCGCCGGGGTCGGCTGGGTGCCGTTCAACCCCTTGCCGAAGGCCGGCCAGCAGCCCGAGCCGCTGGAGAGCAAGTTCCGGCCGCAGCCGCCGCCCAGCAGCAACCCGCCCGACCAGGACCTGCTGCCGACCGAGAGCCCCGCATACTCGCCGTCGGCGCAGCGGTCCGGCAGCTCCGATGTTCCCGCGACAAGCGCGCTGCCGGTGGTCGGTGCGGGCGCCGGGGGCCTGCTCGTCCTGCTCCTCTCGGCCTTCGTCATCGGCGTGATCCTGGCCCGCCGCACCCTGCGTCACCGGCGGCTCACCGAAGGCGTTCCCGCGCAACGGATCGCGGGCGCCTGGCTGGAAGTGACCGACGCCCTGCGGCTGGCCGGTCGCCACAGCCCCGGCCACCTCAACGCCACCGAGGTCGCCGAGCACGCCCGCGACATCGCCGACCGGCCCCGCCACGGTGGCGGCCATGCGGCCCGGCGGCGCGTACGCCCGGCGGCACCGGCGCTCGACGAGCTGGCCCAGTTGGTCAACGCCGCCGAATTCGGCGGTGGATCCGTCACCGATCAGGACGCCCGGCGCGCCGGCGCCGGTGCCACGGCGTACGCCGACGAGCTGAAGTCCCGCCGGCCGTGGTGGAAGCGTCTGCTGTGGACACTGCACCCCGGCCCCCTCCGCTGGCACCGCCACCCCCGCTGACCCACCCCTTTCCGCAGCGGTGGGCGCGGTTACCAGGTGGCGCCGAGTTCGGCGCGCAATGCGGGGGTCAGGATGTCGCCGGCCGCCTTGACGAGCCGGACCATCTCGAACCCGATCACACCGAGGTCGGCCGAGCGCACCGCGAGCACCGTCAGCACCGCGGTTCCGCTGATCGACATGATGAGCAGGTAACCGCGATCCATCTCGATCACGGTCTGGGTGACGGAGCGGGACTCGGTCAGCTCGGTCGCGCCCTTGGCGATGCTGTGCAGCCCGGCCGTGATCGCGGCCAGTTCCAGCGCCCGGTCGTGCATCAGGGTGTCGGCCGCCACCAGCGGCAGGCCGTCCGACGACACCACCGCCGCGTGCGCGACGCCGGGCGTACGCTCCACGAACCCGGTGATCAGCCACCGCAGCCGGTTAGCCGACGGGCTCAGGGTGTCGGCTGCCATGTCCTCGGTCTCCCGCTGTTCTTCATCATCGCCTTCAGGCCTGGTCGCCACGCAGGGCGTCGTAGAGCCGGGTCAGCACCGGTTCGGGCGCGGGCTCGGCATGTTTGGGCGCGGCGTCCGTCGCGGTCGCCGGCAGGCTGGCCAACGGGGTCCGGGTGGGCAGCAGAACGGTCTTCTCCTCGGGCGGCTCGGCGAACTTCAGCCGCATCGTCGCCTCGCCGTCGAGGAACTCCAGGCCGGGCGTACCCGGTGTGAGGCGGACGGTCTCCTCGGGCGCCGGCGGCTGGGGCCTGCGTACGAGGATCTCGGCGGGCAGGTGCATCGTCACGCGTACGCCCGGATCGGCGTCACGCAGCCGGACCTTGACGCCGTGGCGGGCGGCGAGGTGGCCGACGACGACCAGGCCCATCCGCTCGGTGACCTCGGCGTTGACCTCCGGCGGCGCTTCGAGGATCGCGTTGAGATCGGCCAGGACGCCGTCGCGCACACCGATGCCTTCGTCGGCGATGGTGAGCGCACCACCGGTCGGAGTACGCCGTCCCGTCACCCGAACGACGGACGACGGTGGCGAGTACGCGATCGCGTTGTCGATCAGCTCGGCCATGATGTGCACGAGGTCGGCCGCGGCCAGACCGGTCACTTCCAGGCCGTCTTCGACCTCCGCGCGTACGCGCTGGTACTGGTCGGACTCGGAGACGGCGGCCAGCACGAGAGCGGCCAGGGGCACCGGTTCGCGGACCCGGCGGCGAGCCGAGCTACCCGCCAGGACCAGCAGGTTCTCGTTGGTACGCCGCATCCGGGCGATCAGCCGTTCGAGCTTGAACAGGGTGGCCAGCCGGTCGGGATTCGCTTCGTCGGCCTCCAGCTCCTCCAGCACCTTGAGCTGCCGTTCGACCAGGGACTGACTGCGCCGGGCGAGGTTGACCACGATGTCATTGACGTGGTCACGGCTCATCGAGTCACCCGGAGCGTCCGGTTCGGACGGCGCTGCGTCGAACCGCTTACCGCGCAACCTCCCCAACATAACCCGCCCGCCCCTTCGGATGGTCGTGCCCGTCCGCACCCGACGGGCCGCGGTCCTGGTGCACGTCAGGCCCCCGCACCAGGATCTCCGGTATGGTATCGCCACCCGCGCCGGAAGCCGACAGTCAGGCAGCGATCTGACATATTCAACGGTAGTTCGCTGATTGCGTACCGACCGTCTGTTATGGTGAGGCACATGTTCGCGCGACAGAGCTGGTGGCCCGCCGACCCGGCGGCCTGAGTCTTCGCGCATTTCGAATACGGCCGCCTTACCGAGGCGGCCGTCGGCGTTTCCGGCGCAGGATCGCCTCGCGGCGGCCCCGGCCCTCGGGAGCGACCATGTCCGACCTGTACACCGTGCTCACCTCCGATCAGCCGTTCGCCCTGCTCCGCAGGGAAGGCGCGCATCATGTGGAAGTCTTCAGCGGCCGCGTGGTGAGCGTACCCACAACGGCCGACATTCCCGTCGATCGGGGTCACGCGACGATCGCCCTTCTACCCCATCGGCAGATCGTTGAACGCGGATTCGATGTGCACGACGACGGCACGCCGCTGCTGTGCCTGGTGGCATCGGACCGCTTCGAAGTGCCACTGGCCGACGTCCTGCGTACGCTGCCCGACAGCGCCCCACCGATCGAGGATCTCGGCTTCGACCTCTCCGACGCCGAGTACGCCGCGATCGTGGGCCGCGTCCTCGACGAGGAGATCGGCCTCGGCGAGGGCTCCAACTTCGTCATTCACCGCACGCGGCGGGCCGCGACCGCGGACACCGGTGCGACCGCCCTCAGCTGCCTGCGCCGGCTGCTGACCGGAGAAACTGGGGCTTACTGGACATTCCTCGTCTTCACCGGTGATCAGTACTTCGCCGGCGCCAGCCCGGAGCGGCATGTGTCCAGCCAGGACGGCCTGGTCATGATGAACCCGATCTCGGGCACCTACCGCCATCCGGCCGCCGGACCCGACCGCGCCGGGCTGCTGGCGTTCCTGGCCGACCCGAAGGAGGTCAACGAACTCCACATGGTGCTCGACGAGGAGCTGAAGATGATGGCCGTGGTGGCCGCCGGCGGCGGGCAGGTCGTCGGGCCGTACCTCAAGGAGATGGCCCACCTGGTGCACACCGAGTACCTGCTGGCCGGGCGGTCCACTCTGGACATCCGCACCATCCTGCGCGAGACGATGTTCGCACCGACCGTCACCGGCAGCCCGATCGAGAACGCCTGCCGGGTCATCGCGCGTCATGAGGGCCGGGGCCGGGCGTACTACGGCGGCGTCCTGGCCCTGCTCGACCACGATCCCATGGGCACACCGCGGCTGGACTCGACCATCCTGATACGCACCGCCGTCGTCGCGCACGGCGAGGTCAGCGTCCGCGTCGGGGCAACGCTCGTCCGCGACTCGACCCCGCTGGGCGAGGTCGCCGAGACCGAGGCCAAGGCGGCCGGCGTACTCGCCGCTCTCGGCTTGGTGCACCGGTCCCCGGCTCGGGCGGCGGACACCCGCTTCGCGGACGATCCCGAAATCGTGGCCGCGCTGCGAGCCCGCAACGACCGCCTCTCGCCGTTCTGGCTTGCCGATCGCCGGACGGCACCCACGGCGCGGCCGTTCGCTGGGCGTACGTGCCTCATCGTCGACGCCGAAGACACCTTCACCGGCATGCTCGCGCACATCCTGCGGTCGCTCGGCATGGCCGTCACTCTCGTGTCGTACGCCGCCGTCCCCGACCTGCGGGCGTACGACCTGGTGGTGGCCGGACCGGGACCCGGCGACCCGCAAGACGACTCGATCGACCGCGTGGCCGCGCTTCGCGAGGTCGTCCGCGCCCGCCGCGCCGCGAGCGCGCCCCTGCTCGCCGTCTGCCTCGGCCACCAGGTCCTCGCGCGCGAGCTGGGCCTGAGCGTGCACCGCCGGGCGGTACCGGCCCAGGGTCTGCCATCCGACATCGACCTTTTCGGTACGCCCCGCCGCGTCGGCTATTACTCAACCTTCACCGCCGTTGCATCCTCAGTGGACGGTGTTGAGATCGCCGCTGACCAGGACGGATTCGTGCACGCCTTGCGCGGCCCCGCGTACGCCGGGGTCCAGTTCCATCCGGAGTCGGTCCTGACCGAGGACGGGCCGGCGATCCTGACCGACCTGATCGCAGCGCTTCTACCAGCCACAACGGTTGCAGCGCCCTGAATGCGGCCGCGGACACAGTGGTCGGCCGGATCTTCATGCGTGGAGATCCGGCCGATTGTCTTCCGACAATTGTTCTGACAGAGTGTGCCGGACTTCAGCGCTGAGCATCCTTTGGGGAGGAACAACCGCCATGATGGGGCGTTCGCACGCGCTCTCCGGCGCGGCCACCTGGCTCGCCGGTTCTTGGGTGATGGATCAGTTCTTCGACTACACCCAGTCCCCGCTCTATCTGGCCCTGGGCACGGCGATGTGCGCGGGCGGCGCGCTGCTGCCCGACCTCGACCTGTCCGGCAAGGTGACCACCGGCCAGGGCGGCGCGACCGTGGCGCACACCTTCGGCCCGGTCTCGATGTTCATCTCCGAGGTCATCGAGAAACTATCGCTGGGGATCTATACCGCCACGCGGCTGAGCCACGACCCGAAACGCGACTACGGCCACCGCACCTTCACCCACACCCTGCCGTTCGTCATTCTCATGGGCTGGGGCTGCACGTTCCTGTGCCAGAAGTTCGGCAAATGGGCGATCCTGCCGATCCTGTTCCTGATGATCGGCCTGGCCCTGCGGGGCATCTTCGAACAGTGGGCCAAGCGGGCCGGCTGGGTCATCACCACCCTCACCGCCGGCGGCGGCGCGTACTACACCTTCCTCAACCTCGACGCCGGCCACGGCTACCCGCTCATCGGCTTCGCCGTCGGCGTCGGATGCTTCGTCCACCTCATGGGCGACATCATCACCAGCGCCGGCGTACCCATCCTGTGGCCGATCCCCACTGGCTTCAAGCGCGTACGCATGTGGCGCATGGTCGGCGTACCGAACGTGCTCGCGCTCGAAGTCGGCGGCAAGGTCGAACGGTTCGTGCTCTCGGGCTTCTTCATCCTGATCTCGTTCGCGGCGAGCGCGGCGCTCGTGGGGAACGCGGTGCTCCGCAAGTTCAACATCGAGCTGTGACGGTCATCCCGAGCGGAGCACCGTCGACGCCTTGTCGGAGACCCAGCTGACCACGCGATCGTGGGCTCGCTTGCGGAGGGCCCACTCCTCTACCTGCTTGATGGCGGCCTTCCGCTGCCACCCGGACTTGCGGGCCGCTAACAGTGCGGCAAACAGCTTCGCCCGGTCCGGCGGCTCCTTCAGATCGATCGCCGCCTCCTGTATCAGCGGAAGCAGAAGCAGCAACGCCGTCGATCGCTGCGTCGGGTTCAAGGTCAGGAACCGGTCAGCATCGATCGCCTTGAGAAGATAGCGGCCGTCGTGTCGCACCATCAAGGTGACCGCACTGCTGCGGGCCTTCAGCCACGGCCAGGGATCCTGAACGACCGGCTCGTAGAGGCGCTCCAAGAGGTCAAGGTGCCTCGCGGCGTCATCGCTGCGCATCGCCGGACCCTGGGCGAGCACCGCGCGGAGGGTCGTGACCGCCACCGACGAAGTCCGCCGCCCACCGAACTCGACGGCCTTGAACAAGCAGCTGGCTCCACGCTGGCGTACTTCCGCGGCCGACGGGTCCTTGACGAGATCCACCCACCGCTGAACCGCTTGCGCTGCCTCCTCGATCGCCAAGCCTTCTCGGACCGCATCCTCAAGGCTGCCTGGGCCGGATGTCCACTTCGTCAGCATGGCCACGAGCAGGCCATAGCTCGACGATTCGGCGGTGAGGTCGAACTGTGGATCGATGAAGGCCTGCACGATCGCCGTGGCCAAGCGAGACGCGTTCTCCGGCAGCTCGTCGTCGAGCAACCGCGTCAGCGGCCGATCCGCATCCTCCAGGGCGACCACGGCCATCGGCTCGCTGTAGTAGCGCCAGCGGTCTTTGACCGGCCGTTCACCGGCGAGGCGTACCGCTTCCAGGGCCAGGGCGCGCAGGGTCGGCGTACGCAGGGACAGCTGACCGGCGACCTCGGCGCCGAAGGCGAGAAGAGCCGCCCGGTCCGGCGACGCGACCGCCTCGGTCACCAGACGGTCGACGAACCGGCTGCCGCCGCCTTCGGCGTCCCGATCGAGGATGTGCACCGACAAGTGGGCGACCACGCGCCAGGAGCCGTCGGGAAGGTGGGGCGCGAGCCGGTTCCAGACCTCGTCCGCACTGGGGCCCATGCGAACCAGCTGCACGGCGGCGAAGTACTCCAGGAACGTGCGATGGGTGAAGCCGTAGACGGTCCGATGCCCATGCGTGCCGATCTTCGTGAGGACCCACGCTCGGCCGGCACAGTAGTCGAGGAACTCCTCGACCGCGGCGGCCGCGTCGGCCCGGGTGTCGAACCGCTCCTCCATCATGTAATCGACGAGAAATCCGGTGATCCGCTCGCGGCTGACGACCAGGCCCTGCTCGTGGTCGTTGAACATCATCCAGGCGAGCCGGGCGATGGCCGAGCGCATGTGCGACGCGAACCGCATCGGTACGGCGATGCCGCGGCTGTGATCCCAGCGCTCGAACAGCATCTCGGCGCAGTGCTCATAGATCTCGCTGCGGTAGCGTGGAATGTAATGCTTCGACGAGTAGAGCGAGCACAGCAGCGACAGCATCAGCGGGTTGCTGCACAGATCCGGAATGTCGGCGCTCTCGCTCAAGAACGATTCGACCAGCTCGTCGATCTCCGCGGCCGGCAGGTGCTCGTCGAGATCGAACCAGTTTCGCGTATACCGCCCGATCTGGCCGTCGTCGAAGGGCGCGATTCGCCAGCTGCTGAACAGCGCGGGATCCAGCGGCGCGTCCGAGTAGCCGACCTCTCGCGAGGTCACGACGACGTTCACGGTCGGGTATAGGTGCGCGAACCCCTCGACCAGCTCGACCAGCCGCTGCCGGGTGGCCGGGTCGCCGAACTCGTCGAGGCCGTCGATGATGACGACCGCCAAACCGTTGAGCAGCAAGTACTCCACGGCATCGGGCGGGGCCGTCACGTTGTAGGGATCGGCCGCCACCTGCTCCAGCAAGGCTCGCAACGGACGTCGCTCGGCGCGTACCGTCTCCGTCAGCTCGCGGGCGATCAGCAGGAACGGGACCCGCCCTTCGGGCCCGGCGAGCCGATCCGCGGCGACGTCGTGGGCCAGCTTCGCAGCGAAGGTCGATTTGCCCGCGCCGGGATCGCCCAGCACGACAACACGTTGCCGTTCCTCGATGATTTCGCCGATGGTCCACGTAGGATACTCGTCGTCGTCCTGGCCCGGCCGGGTGAACCGCGGATCGATGTGCAGGTGGGCGTACTCGACGGCGGAACGGTTGCCCAGGTGGGTCAGGCGCATCCTCGACCGCATGCGCTGGACCTGGGACCGCAGGCTCGCGGCATAGCGGTCGATCGCAGCCACCGATGTGACGCGCTCCAGAAGCTCGTTGTTGCGGGCCGCCGCCGCGGCGATGTCGGCGGCCACTGCGAGCATCACCGATGTCGGCACCACGCCGGCGGTGCTCGGCGCGACACTCGGCATCGCCACCTCGACGGCCACGGTGAGCAGCTGCACGACGAGGTCGGTCCCGGTCAGGAGGTTCTCGCCGGCCAGCTCGACCCGGGTCTTCAAACTGAGCCGCACGCTCTGGCGTACCTCCGCGAGCGCCGCCTCGGACCGGCCGGCCAGCTGCCAGCTCATGACCTGCAACGCGAGGTGGTCGAACTGCGCCGAGGCGATGAACGCCTCGAAGCGGCCGGCCTGTGAAGGCGTTAGACGGTCCACGAAGGACGCTAACGTCGCCTTCGCGATGAGCGGCCGCACCTGCGCGGCGAGCCTCTTGCGCTGCGCGATGTCCAGCGCCTTGCGGCCGACGTACGCCGCCGCCCGGCCACCGGCCCGCGCCAGCACCGGTTCGATCGAGAGCACACGATGACGTTATCGGAGCACGACACCCGGACGCTTCGCCGAGACGGCTAATCGTGGTCGTACGCCGCCAGGCAGAACGGGTGACCCGCGGGGTCGGCGTACACGCGGCAGCGGTCGTTCGGCTGGTACGCGAACCGCGTCGCACCGGCCGCCACCACGCGAGCCTCGGTGGCATCGAGGTCGTCGACGTCGAAGTCGAGGTGCATCTGCATCGAGGACGCATCGTCCGGCCACGCCGGCGGCTGGTATCCGGGCGCGGTCTGGAAATCGATCCGGGCCCCGTTCGGACACCGGACCGTCGCCCACGGCCCGGTCACGGTCATCTGGCCGCCGGTGATAGCGGCGTAGAACCCGGCCAGCGCGGCGGCGTCCGGGCACTCCACCGTCACCGTGCAGAACGTGATCGTATCCGACACAATGCCCCCTTCCGCGGGATCTTGAGCGGGCGGAACGTAATCGTGGTCGTCGGCCGCGGATAACCACGATTACGCACCACTCAAGTGATCCACAAGCCCCGCCACGAACCGCCTACTTGGCGTCGGCGTACGAGTCGACGATCTTGGCATCCATCACGAAATGGACGCCCGTGTCGCCGAACAGCATCTGCCCCGCCCGCTCGGCGGCCGACTGCAATGCCTCGGCGACCTTCGGCGCCGCGTCCTCTCTACAGTGGACGATGATCTCGTCGTGCTGGAAGAACACGAGTTCCGCGGCGACGTCCCACAACGCCGTACGCACCAATGCCAGCACGGTAGCAGCCCACTCAGCCGCGGTGGCCTGGATGACGAAGTTGCGGGTGAACCGCCCGCGGGCCCGTTGCCCGGCGGTCGTACGCAGATCGCCGTCGCGGCTGTTGTACCACTCGCCGTCGGCGAGGTCGGCCGCGGTCGGCCCGCCACCCGGCCCGGGGCAGGTACGCCCGAGCCACGACCGCACCAGCCCGCCGGTCTCACCGGTCCGGGCGGCTTCTTCGACGACCGACCACGCCCTCGGATAGCGGCTCTTGAACAGCGCCAGCACCGGCAGCGCCTGCCCGCCGGTCTGGCCGTACATCGCGCCCAGCAGAGCCACTTTGGCGGTGGCCCGATCGGTGAAGCCTTCCAATGCGGTGTAGATGTCGCCCGGCCCGGCCGCTTTGCACAGACCCGGATCGCGCGAGTACGCCGCGAGAATGCGGGGTTCGAGCTGGCCGGCGTCGGCGACGACCAGCCGGCGACCGGGTTCGGCCCGGACCGCGCCCCGCAGGACGGCGGGAATCTGCAACGCACCGCCGCCCCGGGTCGCCCAGCGCCCGGAGACCACCCCCGCGGGAATGTACGCCGGATGGAAACGCCCGTCGCGTACCCACTGGGACCGCCAAGACCAGCCGTGGGCCGTCCAGATCCGGTAAAGCTCCTTGTATTGCAGGATTGGAGCGATCACCGGGTGCTCGATCTGCCGCAGCACCCACGCCCGCGTGTTGGGCACGTCGATGCCGATGCGCCGCAGCGCCTTGCGCAGCTCGGCCGGCGAATCCGGATGCAGACCCGGGCTGCCGAGCAGCCGGCCGATCTCTTCGGTCAGCTCAACCAGCCGCTGCGGCGGCCCGCTCGCCGGATTGCGTTGTCCCAGAAGGGATGTCAGCAACTCGTCGTGGGCCGCCGCGTCCCATGGCAGGCCCGCCCGCGCCATCTCGACCGCGATCAGCGCGCTGGCCGACTCCGCCGCGACGAGCATGCGGAACCGGCCCGGCTCCGCCACTCGCTCCAGGCGCCGCAGCTGGTCGGCGTACACCGCCACGACCTGGTCGAGCGTCGGCTCCACCGCACCCGTCGGCTCGCCGAACAACGCACCCTGCGCATCACCGGGCGCTTGCGCTTGGCGTACCGGCGGATCCGGCGGCACCGGACCGCCCGTCAGCCGCGCATGCGCGGCCACAACCGACCGCGGCGCGCCCCAATCACCCTCCGCGGCCACCAGCAGGGCCTCGGTCATCTCCAGGTCATGACATCGTGGTACGCGCACCGCAGCGGCCAATAACTGCGGATAGAGCGTCTCCGTACTCGCCCACACCCAGCGCGCTTCCGGGCGTTCCCGGATCTCGGCCGCCAGATCCGGCACTGATCGCCGCCCCCCGTTGGGCGTCCCATCGGACCGCAATGGCTGCACGAGCGCTCCCACGCCCTGTACGGCCACCGCGACGATCATGCGGCCATTCTGCCCCGGGGGTACGACGTTTTCCCCCGCCCACCTTTCGCGTTGATCATGAACTTAGGGTCACGCTTTGGGGTGTCGGCACGCCGCGATGCAGCACCCTAGTTCATGATCAACGCCGCCTATTTGACGGCGCCGGCGGTTAGGCCCGACTGGATCTGGCGCTGGAAGATGGCGTACACGATGATCATCGGAATGATCGCGATGGTGAGCGCGGCGAACAGCGCGGGCCAGTCGGCGCGGTAGCCCGCGGACGTCGAGATGGCCGCGATGCCCTGGGTGAGCAGCCATTTGTCCTGGACGTTGCCGGTGCCACCGGAGAGCAGGGCGACCGGCAGCACATACTGGTTCCACTGGCCGATGATGTTGAAGATCGCGATGCTGACCAGGCCGGGCTTGGCCATCGGCAGCATGACCCGGAAGAACAGGCCGTAGTGCGAGGCGCCGTCGATGATCGCAGCCTCGGCCACCGACGTCGGCAGCGTCTTGAAGAACGCGGTCAGGAAGAAGATCGTGAACGGCAGCGAGTACGCGATGTAGACCAGGATCAGGCCCTGATAGGTGCCGAGCATGCCCATGTTCTGGACGATCAAGTAGAGCGGCGTCAGCGTCACGTAGACCGGGAAGGCCAGGCCGGCGACGAACAGGTAGTAGATGAACCGGTTGCCGGCGAACTTGTAGCGCGCCAGCACGTACGCCGCCATCGACCCGAACAGCATCGTGAAGAAGGTGCTGACGCTGACGACGAAGACGCTGTTGAGGAAGTATGTGCCGACCCGCGCCCGGGTCCAGGCCCGCGCGAAGGACTCGATGTCCCAGTTCTTCGGCAGCGCGAACGGGTTGCCGAGGAAGATCTCGGTGTTGCTCTTGAACGCGGCCAGGAACGTGAACAGCAGCGGGCCGATGATGGCCAGCGCCCACAGGAACAGCGACAGGTGGCCGAGGCCGGACACGATGCCGACCTCCCGCCGGATCCCGCCGCGCTGGGCGGATCGCTTGGACCGCTTGGCCGCCGAGGGCGCCCGGGTGGTGATCGTACGCTCGTCGATGCTCATCGCGCGCCTCCGCTCACAGCTCGATCGTGTCGCGGCGGCTGGTCCGCAGGGACAGCGCGGCGAAGGTGATGGTCAGGAAGAACAGGGCGACGCCCAGCGCCGACGCGTAGCCGTACTCGGACTCGCGAATGCCCTGCTTGTAGATGAGGACCGGCAGCACCGCGGTCGCGCCGTCGGGGCCACCCTCCTCAATGGACATCACCATCACCAGAGCGAACGCGTCGAAGGCGAGGATGCCCAGGTAGACCCAGGCGACCTGGATCGTGTCCCAGACCATCGGGACGGTGATCCGGAAGAACATCGCGAACCGGTTGGCGCCGTCGAGGATCGCGGCCTCGTAGACCTCGCCCGGGATCGACGCCATACCGGCGGAGAAGAGTACGACGTAGAAGCCGACCGCTTGCCAGATCATGGTGGCCAGGATCGACATCAGGCCGAAGTCGGCCATGAAGCCGATCGGGTTCACGCCGACCCAGCCGAGCATCCCGTTGAGGATGCCGCTGTCGTCGGGCGCGAAGACCCGGCCGAAGACGACGCCGACGATCACCACGGCCAGGACCTGGGGCAGGAAGAAGATCACTCGATAGAACTTCGAGCCCCAGACCCCGACCGGGGTGCCGCCGCGCGTACCACCGCCGGTGTTCAGCAGGAACGCGAAGAACAGGGCGATGGCGATGGTGATGATGGGGAGGGCCACCAGCAGCACGACGTGGTGCAGCACCGCGTCCAGGAACTTGTCGTCGGACAGGATCTTCGAAAAGTTGTCCAGCCCGACGAAGTTGTAGTTCGGCGACAGCCCGTTCCAGTCGGTCATCGCGACGAAGAACGCCTGCACGATGGGTGCGAGGACGAACACCGCGTAGAGCGCGATGGGTGCGATCAAGAACGAGATGACGAACGGGTACCTGCCGTGCCGCATGGTGGTTTGACTCCGATTCAGGCCAGCGTCAGCGCTTGAACTTCTCGATCGAGGAGTCGCCCTTGACGGCGTCCGCGACCTTCTGCATCCGATCGACGAACTTGTCGGCGGTGCCGCCCTGGAACATCAGCTCGTTGGTCGCCGAGCGGCACTCATCGTCCATCTTCTTGTACCAGGCGTCCCAGCGGAAGCTGAAGTTGTTCGCGCCGGCCGCGGTGAGGGCCGTGTTCGCCGACGTCGTACCGGGCGAGAGGGTCAGGCCCTCGGTGGAGCCCTGCACGACCGTAAGCACCTTGGTCAGGTCGGTGAAGCCCTTGGCGCCGGCCTTGGACAGCATGTGGCGCAGGTACTCCTTGCCGCCCTGGACGTTCTTGCCCTTGGACGCGACGAAGTACATCTCGCCCGCGGCCGCATAGAGCGCGCTGGCCGGCAGCTTGTCCGAGGTGGTCGCCGACGGGAGCGCGGCGACCTGGTAGTCGAAGCCCTGCGGGGTGTCCTTCGACTGCTCGTTCTCCAGCCACGAACCCGACGGGTAGAAGCCCACCTTGTACTGGTCCTGCTGCAGCTGGACCTCGGTGTGGCGCAGGCCGAGGTGCGCCTTGTTCATGTACTTGGCGCCGACCTCGCCCCACAGCTGGGCGGCCTGCTTGACGGCGTCGACCTTCCAGGCGCCGGCTTCCAGGTTGTCGATGTTCTTCAGCACGTCGGCGCCACCGATCTTGGCGGCCGTCGTGAGGATCACCAGGTACTGGTAGTACGCGGCGTTCGCACCGGCGTAGGCGTACGGCGTGAGGCCCGCGGTCTTCATCTTGTCCAGCAGGGCGGTGAAGTCCGCCCACGTGGTCGGGGCCGTCCAGCCCTTGTCCTTGAACAGCTTGCCGGAGTACCACAGGCCGAACACGGTGTACGCGTAGTTGAGGACGTACGGCTTGCCGTTGTAGGTACCGGCCTCGATGGTGCCCGGGACGAGGGTCTCGGCCACCGTCTTGCCGGCGATGTCCAGCGACGGTGCGGCGAACAGGTCCGACAGGTCGGCGACCTGGCCGGCGCCGACGAGCTTGCCCTGGTCCATCAGCTTCGAGCCGGCGTTGTTCACCATGTCCGGCGGGGTCGAGCTGGCGAAGCGGGGCTGCAGGACGGTGGAGATCTCCTCGGCCTGCGAGAAGTTGACCTGAGCCTCGGGGAACTTCGCCTTGTACGACGGGATGTGCACGTCCGTGGCGTACTTGGTGCCCAGGCCGCCATTGAAGATGACGACCTCAAGGGGGGCCTTGGGGTCGACGCCGAGCGGGTTGTCAGCCGTCTTGGCGCCCGTGGCCGACGTGGTGGGCTCGTTGCCGCCGCCGACGCAGGCGCTGAGGAGGCCGACCGCGGGGGTGGCCAGCACGCCGGCCACGGCGGCCCGGCGCAAGACCGACCGGCGGGTCAGGTCTGGGGTGTTCGACATATCTTCGTCTCTCCTCGGTACGGGTCAGGCGGGTCGCCGGCGACGACCGGCGGTCCGCGACTCGAGGTGGTGATGCGTCCCTGGCGGGACCTTTGCCGATCGGCCCCGTCCGGAGGCCGTGAGGCGCCCGGTCGTCGGAGGAAGGGCCGTCACTCGCCAACCCCTCGTTCCGAGTGCCGCAATATGGCAAAGACTGTTAACTGTTACTGGTAAAAGTTCTTACTAACCCCTGCCGCTTGTCAAGTCGCAGGCGGAGGTATGCACAGTTGTTATGTCCGATCAACCGCGATGAGCGGTTACCGGAGCTGGTGACCAGGGCCGATGATCCGGCCCCGGTCAGCTTAGCCCGCCTACTTCGTGATCGAACCGGTCAGACCGGCCTGAATCCGGCTGTTGAACACCAGATACGTGGCGAGGATCGGCAACATCGCGATCGTCATGCCGGCGAACAGCCGCGCCCAGTCCGTCTCGTACTTGGAGTTGTTCACCAGCGCCAGCAGGCCCTGCGTGAGCATCGACTTGTCGGTGTCGCCCGGACCCTGCGGCTTCATGAGCAGGTTCGGCAGGATGAACTGGTTCCACTGGCCGATGATGTTGAACAGGCCGATGCTGACCAGACCCGGCTTGGCCATCGGCAGCATGATGCGGAAGAACAGCGCGGTGTGGCTGGCCCCGTCGATCAGACCGGCCTCGGCCACGGACTCCGGCAGCGTCCGGAAGAACGAGTGCATGAAGAACACCGTGAACGGCAGCGAGTACGCGATGTAGACCAAGATCAGGCCGCCGTAGGTGTTCAGGCCGATCCAGTGTTCGAACGGCAGGCCCGTGGCGGCCTGAATCGAGGTGGCCAGGTTTTTCACCGTCAGGTAGAGCGGCACCAGGCCGAGGAAGATCGGCATGACCAGCCCGACGAAGAACAGGTAGTAGAAGAACCGGTTGCCGGGGAACCGGTAGCGCGCCAGCACGTACGCCACCATCGACCCGAGCAGCATCGTCAGCGTGACGCTGAAGATCATCACAACGATGGTGTTGAAGAAGTAGTCACCGATGTGGCCCCGGGTCCACGCCCGCCCGAAGGCGTCGATGTGCCAGGACTTGGGCAGGCTGAGCGGGCTGTGCAGGATCTCGTCGTCGGTGCGGAACGACTGGATAACCGCCCACAGCAACGGCACCGCCACCATGGCGCCCCAGATGGCCAGGAACGTGTGCGAGAACGCGTTGAGGATGCGGCCCTCGCCCTTGGCCTCACGGTCGCGGGCGGGGCGCTTCGGCTCGGCGGCCGCGGGTGCGGCCTCGTGCCGCGAAGTGGTGGTCGTCATCGAGGCCGTCCCTAGTACTCGATCTTCTCGCGCCGGGTGATCCGCAGCTGGATCAGGGCGAAGAGGAAGGTGAAGGCCGCCATCGTCACGGCCATGGCACAGGCGTAGCCGAACTTGTCGTAGCGGCTGCTGGCGAACGCGGTGTGGTAAACCCAGGAGCTCATCACGTGGCTGGCGCCGGTCGCGAGCATGCTGGGCGGCGCGATGGCGAAGGCCAGGAGGAAGAAGTCCAGCGCGGCGATGCCGAGGTAGACCCAGGCGACCGAGATGTGCTCCCACAGCAGCGGCAGGGTCACCCTGAAGAAGGTCTGAGACCGGGTCGAGCCGTCCAGCAGTGCGGCCTCGAAGATGTCCTTCGGTATCGACTGCATGCCCGCGGAGAACAGCACCAGGTAGAAGCCGACGCCACCCCAGACGGCGATGACGATGAGGCACCACAGCACCACGGGCGCGTCCAGGACGGTGTCGCGGAAGTTGAGCGCCGGCATCAGCCACGACTCGGTCTCGCCGAGGAACAGCAGCGGGTGGGCCGGATCGACCAGGCCGACCTTGGCCAGCAGCGCGTTGAGGAAGCCGGTGTCGGCGGAGCTCTCGAACACCCGGCCCCACAGGATCGCGACGATCGCGATCGACAGCAGCTGCGGGAAGAAGAAGATGGTCTTGTAGATGCCCGATCCCGCGACCCCCCGGATGCCGGCCCTGTCGCCCCGGCCGCCGACGTTGAGCATGAAGGCGAAGAACAGCGCGAGCACGATCGTGATGATCGGGTAGACGACCAGGATCACGACGTTGTGGAACAGCGACCGGAGGAACTGATCGTCCTTGAGCAGGTCCGCATAGTTTCCGAAGCCCGCGTAGGGCACGGTGCGGGAGAAGCCGTTCCAGTCGGTGAGCGAGTAGTACGCGGTCTGCATGTACGGCCAGATCACGTACACGAAGTACAGCAGCACCGGGAAGCCCAGGAAGCCCACGATGAACGGGAACCGGCCGTGCCTCATGGCGAAGTCCTTCGATCGAGGAAAGAGCGCTGGCCCGAGGAGATCGCGAAGCGATCCCCGCAGGGCGCGCCAGGAATACTGCAACAGGGTAGTGCGGGTGAGACCGGTTGCGGTCTCACCCGCACGGGCGCGTTAGACGCGCTTGGGCTGCTTCTTGATGTTCGCGTCGCCGGCGACCTTGTCGGCCGCCTTCTGCATCGCCGTCGTGAACTCCGCCGTGCCGCCCTTGCCGGACATCAGGTTGCTGATCGCGCCCTCAAGCGCGGTGTAGATGTCCTTGTACCAGCCGTCGAAGCGGACGCTGACGATGTTCGAGCCGGCCAGGGTCAGCGCGGCACCGGCCGACTGGAACCCGGACGTGCCCTGCACACCGTCGGCCGCGCCCTTGACGACCGGCAGCGACTTGGTGAGCTCGGCGAACTTCTTCGCGCCCTCCTTGGAGAGCATGGCGCGCAGGTACTCCAGACCGCCGGCCTTGTGCTTGCCGGTACTCGGGACGATGAACCCCTCGCCCGCGGCGGCCCGGATGGTGCCGTAGGGCGACTTGTCGGCGTCGGTCAGGCTCCACTGGGCGTTGACGGTGAGCTTGGTGTCGGACTTGAGGGTCTTGGACATCTCACCCTCCAGCCAGCTGCCGCAGGGGATGAACAGCGCCTTGCGGTCGATGACCGCCTGCTGGGTGGTGGTGTGGTCGAGCGCCGCGGCACCCGGCTGCACCCAGCCCTTGCTCAGCATCTCCTTGATGCGGTCGATGACCGTCTTCACCGCGTCGGACTGCCAGGCGCCCGGCTCAAGGTTGTCGATCGCGTAGATCGCCTCCTTGCCGCCCACCTTCCAGATCCAGTCGGTGATGACGTTGTACATGTACCACGGGTACTTGCCCTGGTGTGTGAAGGCGGCGATGCCCTCCTTCTTCGCGGCCTCGGCCAGGGTGGTGAACTCGGCCCAGGTCTTCGGGACGGTCCAGCCCTTGGAGGCGAACAGGGTCTCGTCGTGGTAGAAGCCGTACACCGTGTACGCCATGTTCAGCGTGTACGGCTTGTTGTTGAACAGGCCCGAGTCGATGGTGCCGGCCACCAGGGTGTCCTTCACCTTGACGTTCGGGTCGTCCCACGAGGGCGCCTCGAACAGCTCGGTCAGGTCGGTCAGCTGGTCGACGATGGTCGCCACGTCCAGCGTCTTCGGTGACGAGTTGTTGATCACGTCGGGCGCGTTGCCGCCGCTGAACCGCGGCTGCATGTCGGTCAGGATCTCCTTGGACCAGGTGATGTTGACCTTCGAGCCCGCGTGCTTGGCCTCGTAGATCGCCGCGTACGCCTTGGCGTAGTCCTGGCCGAAGCCGCCGTCGAAGATGACCGCGTCGACCGGCTTGGTCTTGTCGACACCGAAGGGGTTGTCGTTCGACTTGGTCCCGGTGTTGCTGGAGCCGTTGTCGTTGTCGCTGGAGGCACAGGCCGCCAGGAACCCGGCGGCCGGCGTGGCCAGCAGACCCGCGGCCGCGGCACGGCGCAGGACCGTGCGGCGGGTCAGGTCGGAGGGTGTGTTGGACATCTTGTCTCCTCGGTACGGGTCAGGCGGTGTGCCGGGGGGATCCGGCAAACCGGGACTCGAGGTTCAGGTTGGCGTTCGTCCCCGTGGCGGCATGCGTCCGCGCCGGGGCGGTTGTGGTGCACGTCCCCGGGGGGACCTCGGCGTGCCGCCACGCGGGCGTACGGCCGACAACAAGGTGCGCAAGGGCGCTCATTCGGCGACCTCCTTCACGCGATGCGCCTCGACGGCGCGAGCGGTGCGCTGAAATGCCGCATGCGACCGCTCGTGCGTACGCTGTGCGACCGCGATGTACAGCAGATCCAGCACCACCAGCTGGGGGTGGCGGGCGGACAGGGCGTCGGGCCGGAAGGTGGTCGCCTGCGCCGCTGTCAGCAGCACGATGTCGGCTACGTCGGCCAGCGGCGAGCGCGGGAAGCTGGTGAGCGCGATCGTGGTGGCGCCGTGGCTGCCGGCCTCGGCGATCATCTCGATGGTTTCGCGGGTCTGCCCGGAGTGCGAGATGCCCAGCGCCACATCGCCGGGGCCGAGCAGGGCCGCGCTGGCGAGTCCATTGTGGATGTCGGTCCATGCCCACGCCGCGATGCCGATGCGGTGCAAGGAGAACTGGAGCTCCTCGCCGACGAGTGCGCTGCCGGAGGCGCCGTAGATGTCCACTCGCGTGGCCGTGGCGATGGCGTCGGCGGCCCGTTCCACGGCGGCCAGGTCGATCCGGGCCGCCGTGTCGCGCATCGCCAGCGTGTCGGCCGCCATCAGCTGGCTCAGTACGCGCTCCAGCGGGTCGGTCGGCTGGATCTCCCGGCCGATGTCGACCAACCAGCCGGCCGAGCGGGCGGCGCGGCCGGTTTCGCCGGCGATGCCCAGGCGCAGGTCGGCGTAGCCGTCGAAGCCCAGCGCCCGGCAGAACCGGGTCACCGTGGCCGGTGACGTCCCGCTGCGCTCGGCCAGCTCCACGATGGTCGAGCGGGCGGCCGAGGCGGGGTCGGTGAGCACGTGGTCGGCGACGCGCCGCAGGGCGCCGGTGAACTCCGGCAGCTGGGTGCGGATCAGGTTGAGCAGGCCGTCGGGCTCGATGTGGGCCCCATCGGCCCCGCGCGCCGCGGGAACGGCCGGTGGCAGCGGCTGCTCGGCCGCGCTGACCGTCGCCTCGCGATCCATCGGCGCCCAACCCTTCAGAAAGTTCCGCATAATGGCAAGGACTGTTAACTGTTGTTGGTAAAAGTTCTTACTGTGGGCCCACTCTTGTCAAGGGGATCCGGCCAAGATTTCTCGCGGACGGGCGCGAGGGACGGCTCGGATCGACGTGATGATGCCACATCGCCGCCGAGGACAGCCATGGTGAGCTGCGCAGATGTGACATGTCCCGGCTCGGGCGGCCATCGTAACGACATGGCCACGAAGCGATCTCGGCGGTTGATAAGAATGCTGACCAATTCCGGAAACACGACCGCCGCGCACCCGTGACGGACGCGCGGCGATCTATGCGATGGGTCAGCTGTGCGTGGGGAACCCCAGGTTCACGCCGCCGTGCGAGGGATCGAGCCACCGGCTGGTGACGACCTTGCCGCGAGTGAAGAAGTGCACACCTTCGGCGCCGTGCGCGTGCGTGTCGCCGAACAGCGACGACTTCCAGCCGCCGAACGAGTAGTACGCCATCGGCACCGGGATCGGCACGTTGATGCCGATCATGCCGACCCCCACCTCGTGCTGGTACCGCCGGGCAGCGCCGCCGTCGTTGGTGAAGATGGCCGTACCGTTGCCGTAGCGGCAGTCGTTTACGAGGTCGACGGCCTCCTCGTACGTTCGGACGCGTACGACCGACAGGACCGGTCCGAATATCTCGTCCGTGTAGATCGACATCTGCGGTGTCACGTGGTCGAACAACGTCGGGCCCAGCCAGAACCCGCCGTCCTGGCCGTCCGGCACGACTTGCCGTCCGTCCACGACCGCTGCTGCGCCCGCGCGTACGCCCGCCTCGATGTAGCCCGCGACCTTGTCCCGGTGCGCTCCGGTGACCAGCGGACCCATGTCGCAGGCCCGGCGGCCGTCGCCGGTGCGGATGGCGCCCATTCGATCGACGATCTTGCCGACCAGCTCGTCGGCGACCGGCTCGACGGCGACGACGACCGAGATCGCCATGCACCGCTCCCCCGCGGAACCGAAGCCGGCGCTGACCGCCGCGTCCGCGGCCAGATCGAGATCCGCGTCCGGTAGCACGACCATGTGGTTCTTGGCTCCGCCCAGCGCCTGCACCCGCTTGCCCGCGGCGGTGCCGCGTTCGTAGACGTAGCGCGCGATCGGAGTGGAGCCGACGAACGACACCGACTGCACCACCGGGTGGTCGAGCAGGGCGTCGACGGCCTCCTTGTCGCCGTGCACGACGTTGAGGACGCCGTCGGGCAGGCCCGCCTCGGCGAACCACTGGGCCAGCAGGACGCTCGCGCTCGGATCCTTCTCCGACGGCTTGAGTACCACCGTGTTGCCGGTGGCGATGGCGATCGGCACGAACCACAGCGGCACCATCGCCGGAAAGTTGAAGGGCGAGATGACGGCCACGACGCCGAGCGGCTGGCGGATCGAGTAGCTGTCCACCCCGGTCGAGACGTTCTCGCTGAACCCGCCGCGCTGGGCGGCCGGGATGCCGCAGGCGTACTCGATGACCTCCAGGCCGCGCTGGACCTCCCCGGCCGCGTCGGACAGCACCTTGCCGTGCTCGGCCGTGATGGCCGCGGCCAGCTCGTCGCGGCGTTCGTGGACGATCTGCCGGAACGCGAACAGCACCGCAGTACGCCGGGCCAGCGAAGCGTCACGCCACCCGGGCAGGGCCGCCGCGGCCGCGCGTACGACCTCGTCGACGACCTCGGCCGAGGCGAAGTCCACCTGGCCGCCGACCAGGCCGGTGGCCGGGTCGTAGACGTCGCCCTGGCGGGCGGCTTCACCGGTCCAGGACTTACCGTTGACGAAATGGGTGATCTTCATCGTGTCCCCCTCCGCATCGCGTCGACCAGGATCGTGAGGCCCTGGTGTGCCTCGGCTTCGGTCAAGGTCAGCGGCGGGCCCATCCGGATGACGTTGCCGTACAGGCCGCCCTTGCCGACCAGCAGCCCGCCGGCCTTGCACTCCTCCAGCACCCGCAGCGCGGCCGCCGGGGCGGGCGTGAGCGTCCCGGGTTCGGCGAACTCCACTGCAACCATCAGACCACGGCCGCGGACCTCGGCGACCATCGGCATCGTGTCAGTCGCCGTACGCAGGCCGTCGTGCAGGATCGCACCGACGCGAGCGGCGTTGGCCTGCAGATCGTGGTCGAGGATGTAGTCGAGCACGGCGTTGCCAGCCGCGCCGGCGATGGGGTTGCCGCCGAAGGTGTTGAACGAGATCGCGCCCAGGCAGTCCATGACGTCGGCGCGGGCGACCACGCCGCCGAGGGCGTACCCGTTGCCGATGCCCTTCGCGAACGTCAGCATGTCGGGCACCGCGTCGTGGGCCTGGTAGCCCCAGAAGTGGTCGCCCGTACGCCCCCAGCCGGTCTGCACCTCGTCGGAGATCCACAGGATGCCGTACTCGTCGAGGACTTCCTTGATCGCGGCGAAGTAGCCGTCGGGCGGGGCGACGAAGCCGCCGACGCCCTGGATCGGCTCGGCGATGAGGCAGGCGACGTCCCCGGCAGTCGTAGTGGCGAGTACCTCACGCAGATCGGCGACCGCTCTCGCGATGTACTCGGCGTCGGACAGCCCGGCGAACACGCCCCGCAGCCGATCCCCGGAGTGCAGGTAGCTGACGTTGACGGGGGTGAGCGAGGAAGCCGACCAGCCGCGGTTGCCGGTCACGCCGATCGCGCCGAAGCTGCGCCCGTGGTACGAGTTGCGCACGGCGAGGATCTGATTGCTGCGCCGGTACTGCGTGGCGAGCATCAGCGCGGTCTCGTTCGCCTCGGTGCCGGAGTTGGCCAGGAACACCTTCGCGTCCGGGATCCCGGACACCCGGGCGATCTTCTCGGCCAGCTCGACCTGCTGGCGGATCAGGTACAGCGTGGACGAATGGGTCACGCCGGTGTCGATCTGACGCTTGACCGCCTCGGAGATCTCCTCGATGCCGTAGCCGATCGAGGTCGTGAGCACCCCGCCGAAGAAGTCCAGATACTCGCGCCCGTCGGCGTCGGTGACATGGCAGCCCTTGCCGCTCGTCAGTTCGATGGGGTCGGCGTACAGCGGCGAGACCCAGGCGGGCAGGACCGCGCGGTGCCGGGCGAGGAGGTCGACGGTGCTCATGCGCGTGACGCTCTCATCATGGCCCCCGACCAGGCAACCAGCAGAGTGTAAGGAGGGCAGGGCCAAGAATTGACAGGGCGTACCGAAGCCGGGCTGGCTATAGTCACGGCGTGATCAAGATCCGGCGTACCACGCTCGACGATTGGCCGGCGTGGAAGGCGATGCGGCTGACCGCCCTGCGATCGGCACCGACCGCATACGGCGAAACGTACGCCAGAGCCGCCGAAGGCGACGACTACTACTGGCAGAAGTGGTGGCTCGAACGGACCGAAGACGTCGCCATGCGCGCGATGGCCTATGTGGACGGCGTACCGGCCGGGCAGATAGCCGGGGTTCAGTGGCGCGGGCCGGACACGGCGCCGATGCTCGTCGCGATGTGGGTCGAGGAGCCGTTCCGGGGCACCGGCGTCGCCGACGCGCTCGTCACCGAGGTGCTGGCCTGGGCCCGGGAGAAGGGGTACGCCCAAGTCGAGCTGGGTGTGACCGAAGGCAATGAGACCGCCCGCAAGCTCTATCTGCGCCACGGCTTTCAGCCGAACGGCGAATGGGAGGACCTGCACTCCTTCCCGGGCCTGCGCATCGAAGTCATGATGCGCGACCTGTGACGCACCCGCCGGGAATTGACCATGAAGTCACGGGGGTCGACTCGCCGCTCACCAGCACCCCAAGTTCATGATCAACGCGGAAGGGGGCTAGGCCGAGCGGACGGCTTCCCAGGCGAGCAGGGCGACGTGCAGCGATAGGCAGGCCGGTACGGAGTCCAGATCGACGCGCAGGATCCGGCCAATGCGGGCCAGCCGTTCGTAGAACGCCGGACGCGACAAGTGCGCGGCGGACGCGGCGACGGACTTGTTCCGCCCGGACTCCAGATAGATGCGCAACGTCGGCAGCAGAGGTTCGCGCGGATGCTTGGCGTCGTACGCCAGCAGCGGTCCGAGTTGCCGTTCGACGAAGGTCTGCAACCGCGGCTCGTCGCGCAGCAGATGCAGCAGGCCGGCCAGGCCGACGTGCGGCAGGCGCAACACCGCCACCCCACCCGCATCGTGGCGAGCGGCATCGGCGACCTGGCGAGCCTCCACAAGGGAACGTCGCGCCTCGCGGAGACTGTCCACACCGGACCCCGCCGCGATCACCACCTCTTCCCGGCCGCGGCGCAGCGCGGTCGCGAAGCGATCGAGCGCGGCGTCCTCGTCGGCCTCGCCCCGCACCGCGATCAACGCGCCGACCGCGTGATCGTCCAAGACACCGGTCAAACCCGTCAGCTTCGCTTCGCGTACCGCGGCATTGGCGGCATCCGCGAGATCCCGCAGCCGGGCCTGGGCCGCGGTGACCTCCTCCGCGCTTCGGGACCCGTTGGCCGGCGCCGCGATGCGGACGACGACCCCCACCAGCCGGCGCCGGTCGAGCGGGACGCCGAGCGCCCGCGCCCGCACCGAAACCTCGTCCACCGGCAGGCTGTGGTCGAGCAGCGCGGACAGCAGCGTGCCGTGCAGCTGCCGCTCCAAGACCTCCTCGTCGCGGCGGATGAGCCGGCCCAGGGCCAGCGTGGAAGCCGCGCGCTCCAAGAGGATGGTCAGCCGCGTCGGCGGCTGCCCGCCCGCGCCCGACCAGCGCAACAGCAGCCGCCCCCAGTCCTGTCCGCGGGCGCCCACCATGGTCACGAGCCAGCCCTCTTCCGGGTCATATCCGGTACGCCCGGCGACGCCGACGCGACGGCTGTGCTGTTCCCACCCCTCCAGGAGCGGCTCGGCCCGCCCGCCGGCCGGATCGAAGGCGAGCACCTTGCGGCCGAGGTTCTCCAGCACTACCGGGCACCCCGACAGCTGGGCCGCCTGGTGCACCACCTCGGCCGGCTCGGCGCCCTCGACGCTCAGCTCGGTGAACCGCTGGTGGATCTCCTCCGACGCCCGCAGCTCGGTCAGCTGGGCGTCCACGATCAGGGCGTGCACCGCCTCGGTGATCTGCACGAACGGCGTCGGGCGGCGCAGCTCGACCAGCGGCAGGCCGAGCTTCTGCGCGGCCGCGACCATCACCTTGGGCACGGACTGCGAGTAGCGGCGGCCGAGTTCGACGACGAGACCGGACACGCCGACCTCGGCCAGCGCCCGGACGAACGCCCGGATGCCCTCGTCGTCCGCGGGCAGGCCGATGCCGGTCGTCAGAACCAGCTCGCCGCCGCGCAGCAGCGTCGCGATGTCGGGCACCTCGGAGGAGTGCACCCAGCGCACCACCTTGTCGAGATGGTCGGCGCCGGCGACCACCCGAGGCGAGCCGACCTGCACCGAATCGAGGTCGATGACCTCGCGGACGGTCGGGAAGACGCTGCCCGCCATATCTGCTACTCCGGACCCTCGTCGCGAGACAGCTCCCAGCATGCCACCGCCGTGGCCGCGGCGACGTTCAGCGAGTCCACTCCCCGGCGCATCGGGATGCGTACGCGGACATCGCTGGCGTTGAGCGTCGGCGCCGACAGCCCCGGACCCTCGGCACCCAAGATGAGCGCGGCCCGGCTCCGTTGGGCGGGGGTCAGCTGCTGGATCGGGACCGCGGTCGCGTCCGGAGTCATCGCCAGCAACGTGAACCCCTCGTCCCGCACCGTTTGCAGGGATTGCGGCCACGGTTCGAGCGTGGCGTACGGGATCGCGAAGACCTCGCCCATGCTGACGCGTACGCTGCGCCGGTAAAGCGGATCGGCACATGTCGGCGAGAGCAGCACGGCGTCCATCCCCAGCGCCGCGACGCCCCGGAAGATGGCACCGATGTTGGTGTGGTTGTTGATGTCCTCAAGGATGACCGCGCGCTGTGCTCGCTTCAGAACCTCCGTAGCGGTGCGGGCCGGCTTGCGCTTGAAGCTGGCGAGAACACCGCGATGGACGTGGAATCCGGTGATCTGCTCCAGCATGTCGGGGTCGCCGGCGTACACCGCGGCCGTGCCGGCCAGATCGCCGAGCTGGCCGACGCGCTTGGTCTCCACCAGGAAGCTGCGCGGCTCGTAGCCGGCCTTGAGCGCCCGGCGCAGCACCAGCTCGCCCTCGGCGATGAACAGGCCGTGCGGAGGCTCCCAGCGGGTCCGCAGCTCGACGTCGGTCAGCGCGCGGTAGTCCGCGATGCGCTCGTCGGCCGGGTCGGTGATCAGCTCCACGCCGCAATTCAAGCACCGAAGGGGTTCCCGCACGCGGAAACCCCTTCGGCTTGGTCTACCCGGTTGTGTATGCCCTTACTGCTTGGGCTCCGCCGGTGGCACGGGCGGGGGCACGGGCGGGATCGGGGTTGCAACGACCGCCCTGGTCTCCGCCTCGATCTTCTGCACCGCCGCCTCGGCCGCCTTCGCCGCCTCCAGCGCGTCGGTGTTGTCGGGCTCCGTAACGGGCGGGGTCTTGCGCTCTCCGGGCGGGACCGGCGGCTGAAGCCCGCCGAACGCCTGCGAGATGCCCTCCAGCGCCTTGCTCAGCTCGACCGGGACGATCCACAGCTTGTTCGAGGCGCCCTGGGCGATCTGCGGCAGCGCCTGCAGATACTGGTACGCCATGACCGTGCTGTCCATGTCGGCGGCGTGGATCGCACCGACGACCGTCTCGATCGCCTTGGCCTGGCCGGCCGCTTGCAGGATTCGGGCCTGCCGGTCACCGTCGGCGCGCAGAACGGCCGCCTGCTTCTCGCCCTCAGCGGTGAGGATCTGTGATTGCTTCACACCTTCGGCGGTCAGGATCGCGGCCCGGCGATCCCGCTCGGCCCGCATCTGCTTCTCCATCGAGTCGCGGATGCTGGGCGGCGGCTCGATCGCCTTGATCTCGACCCGGGTCACCTTCACACCCCAGCGCCCGGTCGTCTCGTCGAGCACCACCGACAGGTGCCGGTTGACCTCCTCGCGGCTGGTCAGCGCGCGTTCGAGGTCCATCGAACCGATGACGTTACGCAGCGTCGTCACCGTCAGCTGCTCGATCGCCTGCAAGAAGTTGGCGATCTCGTACGTCGCCTTCACCGGGTCGACGACCTTGAAGTACAGCACCGTGTCGATCGACACGACCAGGTTGTCCGAGGTGATCACCGGCTGCGGCGGGAAGCTGACCACCTGCTCGCGCAGGTCCACCTTGGTCCGCACGGCATCGATGAACGGCACCAGGAAGTTCAGGCCCGGTGTCAGCGTTCGGTGGTACTTGCCCAGGCGCTCCACGACGTCATTACGCTGCTGCGGCACCTGGCGTACCGAACGCACCAGCGTAATGACGACGATCAGCGCCACGAGCACGAGGATGGCATATAGCAACAGCTCGAGCGGCTCCATGCGTCAGTCCCTTCCCACCAGAACGGTGGCTCCGTCTACTTCGATCACGCGTACGCGCTCGCCCGGCTCGTAGGAGCGGGTGGCGTCGTAGGGCCGCGCCCGCCACAGCTCACCGCTCAGGTTCACCTGGCCCGACTCGGCGTCGATGTGCTCCACGACGACCGCCTCGGAACCGAGGATCGTCGACACGCCGATCTTCACGTCGTGCGACGAGCGGTAGAACCGACTCCTGATCCAGGGGCGCACGAAGAAGAGCGCGAGCGTGGACACGACCGCGAAGACCACGGTTTCCCCGACGATCCCGATCGGGAACGCGGCGCCGGACAGGCCGGCGGCGACCGCACCAGCGGCCAGCATCAGCAGCACGAAGTCACCGGCGAACAGCTCGCCGATGATGAGTGCCCCGGCGGCGATCAGCCACCATCCCCAACTCTCCACGCGATGATCGTGTCACGCTGGGGCAAGTCGGTGCAGCCCCACCCACCCACTTTCGGCACGCCGGCCACGGGCGGCCTGGCGGCGTCGGGTGCGGGTCGCCCGAACGGACAGCCGGACCGGTCCGTCCGGACGGCGGCGATAACGACGGTACCGTTCCTGCCGTTGAGCCGTGAGATCCACACGGGAGGTCTTCATGCCGCTGCTGCCGTCGACATCGCTCGCCCTCGATCGGCTCGTCGCCGAGACCCAGGCGGCCGGGCGTACGCCCTGCGTCGCCGCGGCGGTCGTCCGCGAAGGCGTACTCGTGCACGTCAGCGGGGCCGGTACGGTGCTCGGCCGGGAGGCCGACGGCGCATCCGTCGCGAACGTGCAGTTCCGCATCGGCTCGATCACGAAGACTATGACGGCCGTGTTGCTCATGCAGCTGCGCGATGAAGGGCAGCTGTCGCTGGACGACCTGCTCTACCGCCACCTCCCCGGTACGCCCGTCGGCAGCGCGGTGACCCTGCGGCAACTGTTGGCACACTCGTCCGGCTTGCAGCGCGAGCCCGACGGCGAATGGTGGGAACGCGTCGACGGCGGCGACATCGACAAACTGCTCGCCGATCTGACCCCGGAGAAGCTGGCCCTCGCACCGCACCACGGCTACCACTACTCGAATCTGGCGTACGGGCTGCTCGGTGCGGTGTTGCAGAAGGTGGCCGGATTGCCCTGGGCCGACCGGCTCCAGCAGCGGCTGCTCGCCCCGCTCGGTATGACACGGACCAGCTACCACCCGGCTGGCCCGTTCGCGCCCGGCTACGTCGTCCACCCGTGGCTGGACACGCTGCGCGAAGAACCCCGCCCCGACACCGGTGCCATGGCGCCGGCCGGGCAGCTCTGGTCCACGCCGGCCGACCTCGTGAAGTGGGCGGCCTTCCTGGCCGATCCGGATCCGGCGATCCTTGCGCCGGCCACCCTGCGCGAGATGTGCGCGCCGGTGGTCATGAGCGACCTGGACACCTGGAGCGGCGGCCACGGGCTCGGCATGGAACTGTACCGGCACGGCGAACGCGTCTACATCGGACACGGCGGCTCGATGCCGGGCTACCTCGCCGCCCTCGTCGTCCACCGGCCCAGCAAGACCGGCGTCGTCGCCTTCGCGAACGCGTACACGTTGAGGGGTAAGGGTTTGGCCTTCGCGGAGACGATGCTGACGACGGTGCTGGAGACCGAGCCGCAGCGGATCGTGCCCTGGCGGCCCGCGCCGAGCGAGCCCGAGGCCGACGTGCTGGAGCTGCTCGGCCGCTGGTGGTGGATGGGGCGCGAGTACGAGCTGCGCCACGACGCGGCCACCGGCGACCTCGTCATGCATTCGGTGACTCGCGCCCGAACCCCGGTACGCCTGCGGCGCGAGGCCAAGGACACCTGGCGCGGCCAATCCGGCGAAAACGACGGCGAGGTCATGAAGGTGCTGCGGGGCGAGGGCGGAACACCCGTGGCGCTCGACATCGCCACGTTCGTCTTCAGCCGCTTCCCTCAGTCACAAAGTCAATAAGCCGTTCGACCGCGGTGATGAGCGGCGTCTCGACATCGCGGTAACCGTCCACACGCGACAGAATGCGGCGCCACATCTCCGCCGGCTCGCGTACGCCCAGCGCGGCGCAGACGCCTTCCTTCCACGGCGTACCCGGCGGCGTCCTCCACCACCATCTCCGGCTCCACCGCGTACACCGGGATCTCCCGCCGGGGACGGCGTGGACCGGCCAATACGTCGTCGTCATACCGTCCCATGTCGACGATCTTATCGACCGGACCCGCCCGCGCTCCTCAAGATCCCGGCAGGATCGTGAGAAACGGGTCGCCGGGTCCACGCCACGGCGAGGCAGCCACGGGCGGTGATGTGCTGAGGGCGGCCCGCGGCGTATCCTGATCTCCATGTCAGCCGCGGCCAACTCGGTGGCTCTCGCCGAACGCCGCTCGGCCCGCTTCGTGGCGTGGTGCCGGGCGTGGCGTACCGGGCTGACTTCGTTCGACGAGGCGATCGATGCGATCGAGCATCCGGCCGACGGGCCGCACGAGGAGCATCTGGCCACGGAGCTGCCGGGCACGTGGTCGGCGGTGCCGCTGCGCGAAGCCCTGCCGCACCTGCGCCAGCTGCACCCCGACGAGATCCGGGTGACGTTGCCGGCGCCGGGCGACCCCGACGGGTTGGGCCCGTGCGATTTCACCGCCGCGGCGCTGGTCGCGTGCGAAGGTGTGCTCGCCGGAGTGTTGGGCTTCGTTCCTCAGGTTCAGGAGCACATCTCCGGCTCCGGGGACTTGTTCGTCGCGGTCAGCTGGACGGCGTACCCGGAGATCAAGCTGAACCAGAGCGAGGCGCGACTGACGGTCCGGCACGCGGAGGGCGAGCTGTCGACGGCGCTGCACGAGACGACGACGGCGCTGGCGAAGCTGGACGTGGCGCGGTGGCGGCCGGAGCTGAGCGGCGCGATCAACGCGCTGCGGCGGCCGATGGAGGCCGACCTGCCGCCCGGCTACGACGTTCCCGCCCGGCGGTTGTACGCGCGAGCGCTGCTGCTGGAGCGCGTGCTGATCCTGGCCGGGCAGGAGGCGCCGGGCAACGCGCTGAACAGTTTCGAGGCGCAGCGGCGCGATGAGGCGTTGCGGCCCCTCGCTCTCGCCTGCCGGCGGGGCATCGCGGCCGCGATCAACTCGCCACTCGTTTAGATCAGATCGATCAGATCGGCCACGGAGCCGACCACTTTGGACGGCCGGAACGGGTAGCGCTCCACGTCCTCCTTGGTGCTGATGCCGGTGAGCACCAGGAAGGTTTGCAGGCCCGCTTCCAGTCCACAAAGGACGTCTGTGTCCATCCGGTCGCCGATCATCGCCGCACCCTCGGAGTGTGCGCCGATCTTGTTGAGCGCCGAACGCATCATCATCGGGTTGGGCTTGCCCACGAAGTACGGCTCGACCCCGGTGGCCTTGGTCACGAGCGCGGCGACCGAGCCCGCGGCGGGCAGCGCGCCCTCGTTGGACGGTCCCGTCGCGTCGGGGTTGGTGCAGATGAAGCGGGAACCGCTGTTGATGAGGCGGATCATCGTCGTGATCGCTTCGAAGCTGTAGTTGCGGGTCTCGCCCAGCACCACGTAGTCGGGCTGGTAGTCGGTCAGGATGTAGCCCGCGTTGTGCAGCGCGGTGGTCAACCCCGCCTCGCCGATGACGTAGGCCGTCCCGCCGGGGCGCTGGTCGGCCAGGAACTGTGCCGTCGCCAGCGCCGACGTCCAGATCGCGTCCTCGGGCAGGTCGAAGCCGAGCCGGACCAGCCGGGCGTGCAGGTCCCGCGGCGTGTAGATCGAGTTGTTGGTGAGCACCAGGAACGGGTTGCCCGAGGCGCGCAGGCGGCCGATGAAGTCCGTCGCGCCGGGCACGGGGACGCCCTCGTGCACGAGCACGCCGTCCATGTCGGTCAGCCAGCTGGTGATCGGCTTGCGCTCGGTCATCGTCCACCCATCGCTCGGGCCGGTGCCGGGCAGCAGCCGGCACCACACGTCGGTATCCGCGCCAGCGTACCGACGCGGTGTGACGTCTGTGCGTCGGATCGCACCATCTCCGTGATCATCCGGACGAACCGCGGATCGGTGCCGGGCGTCGCCGCCCGCGCGTACGCCAGGCCCAGCTCCGCGGCGGTTGCGGCGGCCTCCGTGTCCAGATCCCAGACCACCTCCAGGTGGTCGCTCACGAAGCCGATGGGACTCACCACGACCGCCCCTTCAAGGGTACGCAGAAAGTCGTTCACGTCCGGCTCCAGCCAGGGCACCTGAGGCGGCCCGGAGCGGGACTGCCAGACCAGATCCCAGTGCTTGCCCGGCGCGACCCTATCGGCCACGAGCCGGGCCGCCTCGCGCAGTTGCGCCTCATACAGGCCACCGTCCGGCCCGGCGGTGAGGGCCATGGACACCGGGATCGAATGCGCGGTGAACACCAGGTGAGCGTGGTCGCCCACTTTGCTGAAAGCCTCGCGTACGGCATCGGCGTGCGGTTCGATGAAGCCCGGATGGTCGTAGAAGTGCGGCAGCTTGCGTACATCCGGCGCGCCCGGTCCGGCTGCTTCCTGGGCCCGGTCGATGTCGTCGAGGTACTGCCGGCACGCCGAATAGCCGCCGTACGCACTCGTCGCGAACGCGACCGCGTCCTTGATACCGTCGTCGCGCATCCGGGCGAGAGTGTCGGCGAGCATCGGGTGCCAGTTGCGGTTGCCCCAGTAGAGCGGCAGATCCAGGCCCTGAGCGCGGAAATCGGCTTCTAGGGCCCGCAACAAAGCCCGGTTCTGCTCGTTGATCGGCGACACGCCACCGAAGCGGGCGTAGTGCTCGGCCACCTCGGCCAGCCGCTGCGGCGGTACGCCCCGCCCGGCGGTCACGTTGTGCAGGAACGGCAGGACGTCGTCGGGGCCTTCGGGGCCGCCGAAGCTCAGCAGCAGGAACGCGTCGGGCACTCGCTCAGGCTACGCCGCGATCGCGTGGTACCCCCCGTCGACGTGCACGATCTCGCCCGTGGTGGCCGGGAACCAGTCCGACAGCAGGGCGACGACGGCCTTGGCGGTCGGCTCGATGTCGGTCAGCTCCCAGCCCAGCGGAGCGCGGTCCTTCCAGGACTCCTCGAACCGCTCGAAGCCCGGGATCGACTTGGCCGCCATGGTCCGCAGCGGGCCGGCCGCGACGAGGTTGCTGCGGATGCCCTTCTCGCCGAGGTAGCTGGCGAGGTAGCGGCTGGCCGACTCCAAGCCCGCCTTGGCCACGCCCATCCAGTCGTAGACCGGCCAGGCGACGGTCGCGTCGAAGGTGAGGCCGACGATCGACGAGCCCCGGCCCAGCAGCGGCAGCAGCGCCATCGCCAGCGACTTGTACGAGTACGTCGAGGCGTGCAGCGCCTTCGACACGTCGTCCCACTCGGTATTGAGGAAGTTGCCGCCGAGCGCGGTCTGCGGTGCGAACCCGATCGCGTGCACCACGCCGTCGAGCGACGGCACGTGCTCGCGGACCTTGTCGGCGATGCCGTCGAGGTCGCTGGCGTTGGTCACGTCGAGCGGGATCACCGGCGGCTCGACCGGCAGGCGCTTGGCGAACCGCTCGACCAGCGTCGGCCGCGGGTACGCCGTGAGCACGACCTTCGCGCCCTGCTCCTGGGCCAGCCGGGCGACCGTGAACGCGATCGACTGGTCGGTGATGACGCCGGTCACCAGGATGTTCTTGCCTTCGAGCAGCACGCTGTCTCTCCCTTTCGATGTGTGCTTCGCGGCCGGGTGCTGAGCCGGGTTCTGAGCGGCCGGGCTCCGAGTGGCGCGGGGTCAGTGACCCATGCCGAGGCCGCCGTCGACCGGGATGACCGCCCCGCTGATATAACCGGCGCTGTCGCTCGCCAGCCACGTGCACGCCGCCGCGATCTCCTCGGTGGTGCCGAACCGCCCGGCCGGGATGGCCTTCTTGTAGTCCGCCTTGAGGTTGTCGGCCAGCGCCGCCGTCATGTCCGTATCGATGAACCCCGGTGCCACGACGTTTGCCGTGATGTTGCGCGTACCCAGTTCGCGGGTGATCGAACGGGCCACGCCGACCAGACCGGCCTTGCTCGCGGCGTAGTTGACCTGGCCGACGCCGCCGTAGAGGCCGACGACCGACGATATGAAGATCATCCGGCCCCACCGGCCGCGGACCATCTTCATCGACGCGCGCTTCGCGCAGCGCCACGCGCCGGTCAGGTTGGTCTCCAGTACGCGGCCGAACTGCTCCTCGGACATCCGCATCAGCAGCGTGTCGTCGGTGATGCCGGCGTTGGCCACGAGCACCTCGACCGGGCCGAGGTCCTGCTCGATCTGGGTGAACGCGGCATCGACGGCGTCCGGATCGGTGATGTCGCAGGTGACCGCGGTCAGCTCAGGGGCCAGCGCCGGATCCCAGGTGCCGCGGTGGGTGATCGCCACCCGGTCGCCCTGCTTGGCGAACGCCTGCGCGATCGCCAGGCCGATCCCTCGATTGCCGCCGGTGACCAGCACGGTCCTCGCCACTACCCGCTCCCGTCTCTCGCTCGTCCGGACCCGAGCCTAGAGGTCGTCACTGACACCATCCTGACGAGGGCGGTACGAAATCGCACTAGCAACTTTGTAGAACCTTCACAACCGGCCCCGTGTGACGGGATCACCCCGGGGTAGCGCCCGCGCAAACCGCCGAACCGCACCTGACCGGTCGGATGATCTTTACGGCGAGTCGGCCGATGCGGGTGGAGCATGCCTTCGACACGCGCTATCATCTGCGGCGGGACTTTCGTCCGTTTCCGACTCGGATGCGCGCCCGCCGCGCCCGGCCCGCAGGAGGTGATCGCTGTGCGAGATAGCGATCCTTCCAGTCGTGGCTGGGCCTTCATGCGGGCCTGATCGCGCCCGCGGAAGCCTCACCCTCCGTAACCGCCCCGCTTTCGGGCGGCGCATCGTCACGTACGGAGGGACGCGCCTAGCCAGGACTTTCAGCGCACTGTGTTCGCCCTAACCGGAACTCACCGCTGGAGTACGCCATGAGCCGTTACGTCGCGCCCGTTGGATTCACGCTCGCCTGCGCCTGGGTCCTCACCCTCTTCCTGCTCGCTTCGCATTGAGTGCCGGACGGGCCCGGATGCCCGTCGAACGCGCCTCACATCAGGGCAGGCGGTTGCCCCACAGGAGGCTGAGCCCCGCCGCGGCCAGCCCAAACAGCAGCGCCGCCCCGGCGAACCACACCGTCACCTCTCGGTTCTGCTTACGATGGCCGATCGACGAGCCGAGGTTGGCGTACACCTGCTTCAGCTCCTTCTCGCTGGCGGCCTCGGCGAAGAAGCCGCCGGTCGACTCGGCCAGCTGGGCCAGCGCCTCCCGGTCCACCGGAACCTGCTGCGGCAGGCCGCCGATGTCCACCACGCCGCCGTCGGTCCCGAAGGCGATCGTCGACACCGGTACGCTCGCCGCCGCCGCGGCCGCCGCCGCGTCTTCGAGCGGGCGGCCCGACGTGCGGTAGCCGTCGGACAGCAGCAGGATGCGCGCCGGCGGCGGCTCCTTGACGCCGTCCGGAGGCACGGAGCGGATCGCGTCCAGCGCCGTGAACACCGCCTCGCCGGTCGCCGTCGCCTCGTCGAGCTTCAGCTGGTCCAGCGCACCCATCACCGGCTCGCGGTCCTTGCTCGGTGACACCACGACGTTGGCGGACTTCGCGAAGGACACCAACCCCAAGTTGTACGCGGCCGGCAGGTCGGTGACGAAGCCCTTGGCGGCCTCGGTGGCGGCGGCGATCCGGTTCGGGGCCACGTCCTCGGCTTGCATGGACAGCGACACGTCGATGGCGAGGATGATCGTGGCCCGCTCCAGCGGCACCTTCACCGCCATCGCCGGCCGGGCCGTCGCCAGGGCGAGGATCACCAGCGACAGCAGCAGAGCCGCCGCCGTGATGTGCCGCTTACGCCCGATTCCCTTCGGCGCCAACGTCTTCAGAAGGTCTACAGTGGAGAACTTGAGGGCGTGTACGCGCTTGCGACGCTGGCGCCACACGTACCCCGCGGCGATCAGCGCCACTGGGATGAGGGTCAGCAGGAACCACGGTGCCAAGAAGCTCATCGAGCCCCTCCCCTGCGCCGGTGCGCCACGAAATTCACGATGTCCAGCAGCCAGTCGGTGTCCGTACGCAGCCGCAGATGGGCCGCACCGGCCGACCGCAGCCCGGCCGCGACCTCGGACCGGAACCGGGCGGCCGCTTCCTCATAGCGAGAGGCGAGCGACGCATCGATGTCGACCTCGTGCACGCCGCCGCTCTCCGGATCGGTGACCTCGACGACTCCGATCGGCGGCAGCGACAGCTCCCGGGGGTCGACCACCTCGACGGCCAGCAGGTCATGGCGTACGCCGAGCCGGGACAGGGGTGCCTGCCAGTCGTCGACCGATCCCAGAAAGTCGGAGATGACGACGGCCAGGCCCCGTCGCCGCGGCGGGCGCTGCAACGTCTCCAGCAGCACGCCGAGATCGGAGCGCCCCGGCTGCGGCGTCACCTTGGCCAGCCCGTGCAGCAGCGCTTGGGCGCCCCGGCGGCCGCTGCGAGCCGGCAGCCGGCGTACGTGGCCGGCGGTTCCGACGACCGCGCCGACCCGGTTGCCGCCCCGCGCGGTCAGGTGCGTCATCGCCGCGGCCGCCGCCAGGGCCAGGTCCCACTTGCGCATCCGCGCCGTGCCGAAGTCCAGGCTCGCCGATGCGTCCACCGCCAGCCACGTCTCCAGCTCACGATCCGCCTCGGTCAATCGCACATGAGCCACGGTTGTACGCGCAGTGACCGGCCAGTCCATGCGGCGCACGTCGTCGCCGGGCCGGTACTCGCGGGACTCACCGGCTTCGGACCCGGGTCCGGGCAGCAGCCCGAGGTAGTCGCCCTGCAGAAGGCCGTCGAGTCGCCGGGTCACTTGAAGGTGGAGGCGAGCGAGGACCGCCGAGCTGGCGGCCGGCGGGGTGCTCACCGCCGATCGGCCTGCTGGCGCGGGGCCACCGTCGGCAGCGGCACGGTTTCCAGGACCCGCTGCACGATGTGGTCGGCGGGCACGTCGTCGGCGAGCGCGTCATAGCTGAGCACCAGCCGGTGGCGCAGGATGTCCGGCGCCAGCTCCTGAACGTCTTGCGGCAGCGCGTAATCGCGCCCGCGCAGCAGAGCCAGTGCGCGTACCGCCCGGACCAGACCCAGCGACGCTCGCGGGCTGGCTCCGTACTGTATGAGCTGAGCGACGTCGGGCATGCCGTGCTCGGCCGGCGTACGCGTCGCCGTCACCAGGCGTACGGCGTAGTCGATCAGTGCATTGTGGACGAACACCTGATCGGCGCGGGCTTGCAGGCCGATGAGGTCGATCGGGTTCAGCATCTGGTTGATCGCCGGTACGGCGACGCCCATCCGGTAGACGATCTCGCGCTCCTCCAGGTCGGTCGGGTAGCCGACGAGGATCTTCATGAGGAAGCGGTCGCGCTGCGCCTCCGGAAGCGGGTAGACGCCCTCCTGCTCGATCGGGTTCTGCGTGGCCATCACCAGGAACGGGTTCGGGACTGGATGCCGCCGGCCGCCCAGCGAGACCTGATGCTCGGCCATCACCTCCAGCAGTGCGGACTGCACCTTCGCGGGCGCCCGGTTGATCTCGTCCGCGAGCAGGAAGTTGACGAAGACCGGGCCCAGCTCGACGTCGAAGGTCTCGCTGGACTGGCGGTAGATGCGCGTACCCACGATGTCGGCCGGCACCAGGTCGGGCGTGAACTGGATGCGCGCGAACGTGCCGCCGACCGCCGTCGCGAGCGTCTGCACCGCGAGCGTCTTCGCCACGCCCGGTACGCCCTCCAGCAAGCAGTGTCCGCGGGCCAGCAGCGCCACGAACATGCGCTCGATGACGGTGTCCTGGCCGACGATAACCTTCTTGACCTCGAAGAGAGCCCGTTCGAGAACGGTCGCGTCCTGGGCGGGTGGCACAGCGACGGGCACGGATCCGTTGGGTGACCCATTGGCGGCATCGTTGTGACCGGGCTGTCCGACCATCGCCGCAAGATCGAGGTCCGTCGGAAGACTCTGCTCCGTCACGATGCACCTCCAAAGAGTGACGTGCTTATCCGGATAAGAGTGGCATAGACTGGCAATTCACACGCCCACAACGCGCGGAGCCGCCGAACGTCGCCCGAAATCGACCGGATGGGCACTGCCCGGGACTGGACACACACCGGCCCGATGTGGGTACTATTTCCGCGTCGCCGGGCGGCTTCCCCCGTGGTCGCCCGGCGCCCAACCGATCAGACCCCGGTCGCCGGGGTCTTCTTCTTTTCCCCGGTCGAGTGGCTACTCTCGCGACGTGACCGACCTTCTGTGTTCCGCCAAGGGATGCCGGAACCCGGCGTCGTACGCCTTGCGCTGGAACAATCCGAAGCTGCACGACCCCGATCGCCGCAAGACGTGGCTGGCGTGCGCCGACCACCTCCCATCGCTGTCGGCGTTCCTCGACGCCCGCGGCTTCCTCCGCGCCGTCGACCAGCTGCCGCCCGACGGAGAGCAGTAACCGCGGGCTGTAACACCGGCGCGCCCGGCGGGGATCGCGACACGATGGCCGGGCAAAGAGGAGGCCGGGGTCGCGATCTCCTCGGGCCAGCGCGATACATTCGTCAGCGTGACGCAACCGGTGGTGGACGCGCTGCAGCCCTGGCCCGACACGGTCGAGTGGATTCCGGTCTCCCGGCGGCTGGCCACGGTCAAACGCATCGAGCTGGCGTCGAGCCTGATCGTGCCGCTCGCCATCTGCTTCGGTGCCTACTTCTTATGGGGCTGGACCTGGACGCTGTTCGTCGCCGCGGCGATCGTCCTCCTCGTCGGGTTCCGCATCATCATCGTCGGGCGCAGCGTCCGCTCCTGGGGGTACGCCGAGCGCGAAAAGGATCTGCTCGTCCGCCACGGGCTGCTGACCCGGCACCTGAGCATCGTTCCGTACGCCCGTATGCAGTACGTCGACGTGAGCGCCGGACCGCTGGAGCGGATGTTCAGGCTCGCCACGGTGCAGCTGCACACCGCGGCCGCCGCCAGTGACGCGCGCGTACCCGGCCTCGAACCGGCCGAAGCGGCCCGGCTGCGGGATCGCCTGACGGCCCTGGGCGAGATCGGGAAGGAAGGGTTGTGACCGATCTGCCCCGGCGTCGGCTGCACCCGCTGTCGCCGTTCCTGCACAGCGTGCGGCAACTGCTGCTCCTGATCGGCTTCCTCTCCTGGCAGGGGTACGCCCAGCTGGGATTCGCCCGATTCCTCGGAGTCGGCGTCATCATCCTGATCGGTGCGGTCATCGCCTCCGTCCTCTCCTGGCGCGCCACCGGGTACGAGATCATCGGTCGGGAGCTGCGTATCCACGAAGGACTGTTGTCCCGGCGTACGCGCGCCATCCCGCTGGAGCGCCTGCAGTCGGTGGAGATCGTGAGTTCGGTGCTGGCCAAGCTGACCGGGCTCGCCGAACTCCGCCTCGAAGTCGTCGGCGCCGGCAAGGCCGAGGCACCGCTGGCCTACTTGACGGTTGCCGATGCGCAGAGTCTGCGTACCCATATCTTGGATTTGGCGGCCGGGACCACCGCGGAGAGCAAGCCGGCGGTGGAGCCGGAGCATGTGCTCTACCGGGTGCGCGACGAGGACCTGATGCTGAGCCAGGTGCTCGCGCCCGAGATCCTGTTCGCGCCCATCGCGGCGTTGTTCGTGGTGATCCAGTTCGCGACCGGGGGCAGCTTCGGGTTCATCGCGATCGCCAGCACCCTCACCGCACTGTTCGGCGTGGTTCTGCGGCCGGTCCGGCGCCTGATCCGCAACTGGCGCTGCACCTTGACGACGACCGGCGACAAGCTGGTCGTCCGCCGCGGGCTGACCCTGTCGAGCAGCCAAACCGTGCCGGTGCACCGCGTGCAGGCGGTGAACGTGTCATGGCCGCTGCTGTGGCGCCCGAAGGCATGGGTACGCGTCGCCCTGGACATCGCCGCGCCGGGCGACCGGGGCGAGGATCCGGACAACTCCACCGCCACGACGCTGATGCCGGTCGCTTCGATCCAGCAGGCGCGGGCGATCGTGCCGCTGTGCATCCCCGGCGTCGACATCCTCGCGCTGCCGCTGGCCGGCGTACCCGACCGGGCGAAGTGGGTCGTGCCGATCGCGCGTACGATCCTCGCCGCCGGCGCGACCGAGCACGGATTCGCCACAGTGGACGGTGTGTTCACCCGGCGGCTGCGGATCGTTCCCTACGCGCGCATCCAGTCGGTACGCGTCCGCCGGGGCTGGCTCCAGCAACGGCTCGGCCTCGCGACCGTGTACGTCGACATCGCGGGCGGGCCGGCCGCCACCGCCTCCGAGTGGGATCTGGCGCAGGCGTACGCCCTCGCCCGGGATCTGACGCTGCGAGCGCAGGCGGCCCGCGCTAGTTCGCCGTCTTCAGCAATTTGAGGATCTCGTGGCCGTCGGCCGCGACTGCGTCCACGTCGGCGGCGTCCTTGTCCTCGCTCGACCACGACGCCGACGGCCGCAGGATCATCGCACCGATACCAGCCGCCCGCCCGCATGCGACATCTCGGTTTACGGAGTCGCCGACGAACCAGCACTTGCCGATCGGCTCGTCGAGGAAGCGCGCGGCGGTCAGGAGCATCTCGGTGTTCGGCTTGAACACGCCGACCTCGTCGCTGTAGTACTGGGCCGCGAACCCGCCCGCCAGCCCGGCCCGCTCGATGAACTGCCGGTACGGCCGGCCGCACCGGGTGTTGCTGACCACCGCCACCGGGATCCCCCGGCCGAGCGTGTACTCCAGCAGCTCCGGGATGCCCTCGACGACACTCCAGCGGCGATCGGCCCAGGCGAAGCTCAGCTCGGCGCAGTGCTCCACCACCGCCGCCTTCGCCGGCACCGGCCAATCCTTGGCGACGTACGCCCCCCACAACTGCGCATGGGTGATCTCCGGGTTCGCCGGATCGCTGCGCCAGGCGTCCCGAGCCTCGTCCGCCGTATCCATGTCGGCCCTGATCTTCTCGATCGGCAGGGCACCGCGGATGATCCGGTGAACCTGGGCGTAAATCGCGGGGTCAACGGTGTTGTCGGCGGCCTCGGCGATGACGCCGCCGAAGTCCAGGAACAATGCTCGGGGTGGCAGCATGCGCTTATCCTGCCATCGCCGTGGCTATCGCGTCAGTGCCGCATACCGGGGGTTGGCCGCGATGTAATCCGCTACGAACGGACAAATGGGGCGTACTGTGACACCCGCTTCGTCGGCGGCGTCGAGGGCGTACCTCGTCACCTCCGCCGCGACACCGCGGCTGCGCAAGTGGGGGAACGTGAAGGCGTGGTTGAGGGACCAGGTGTCGCCGGATTTCTGGTACTCCAGGTAGCCGGCCAATTCGCCGTCCAGGCGGGCCTCGAAGCGGTGCAGATCCGGCGAGTCCGTGACGATGATGGCCATCGCACCACCGTAGCCCTGGGCCCGCCCGGCGAGCGATACGAGCATCCGGCCCGGATCAGAGGGCACGGCCGGATCAGAGGGCAGGGATGGTTCAGGCGACGAGGGCGATGGAGAGGACGGCGATCACGGTGCTGGCGGCCAGGGTGGTGACCAGGCGACCGCGCGGGCTGGTGAGTACCCGGCCGACGAGCGCGCCGCCCCCGGCGAGAACCAGTTGCCAGCTCGCACTGGCGGCGAACGCGGCGGCGACGAAGACCGCGGCCCGCCCGGCCGTCAGCGAACCCTGATCGCCCAGCCCGACGACCAACGCTCCGAAGTAGACGATGGTCATGGGGTTGAGCAGAGTCAGGCCGACGAGGCCGGCGTACGCCCGCGGCGGCGTCGACAGCCCGGACCGCTCCGGGCGTACGAGCGGATCGCGGTAGTGGCGAAGGGCACCGAGCGCGCTGCGGCCGGCGATGAACAGCAGGATGATCATCGCAGCCCACCGCAGCGGGCCGCTGACGGGCTGGATGACGTGGGTCAGGGCGGCCCCGCTCAGGGCGGCCAGCAGAGCGTAGATGCCGTCGGCCGTCGCAGCGCCCATCGCCGCCGCCGAACCCACGGCCAGGCTCGTCCGAGCGGTCAGCGAGACGATCAGCGCCGCGATCGCCCCGACCGGCATCGCGACGCCGTACCCGGCCAGAAGCCCTTGGATTACCACGTCAGTCACAGCTGCTCAGCATGCCTGCGGGCGGTCGGGCGCGCCAAACGATTTCCGTTACCAGTGTTTGCGTTGGCAGGCGTACGGGAAGCAAGGGGCGTAGCGGTTCACCCACCCATGAGGAGGATTGAGATGACCGTCACCGGCATCATCTCGGCCATCATCGTCGGGCTGATCATCGGCGCACTCGGTCGCCTGGTCATTCCCGGCCCACAGTCCATTCCGATCTGGCTCACCATCGTCGTGGGCATCGTCGCCGCGCTTATCGGCACCGCAATTGCCCGCGCGGCCGGCTGGGCCACCACCAGCGGGGTGGACTGGCTCGAAATCATCATTCAGGTAGTCCTGGCCGCGATCGGCGTGGCCCTGGTGGCGGGCGCGCGAGGAAGGCGCAGCATCACCTGACGTAACACGGCGGGCCCGTGGTCGCGGCGGCGCGGTCACGGGCCCGCACCTGTCCGGCCTTCTCCGGCCGCCGGCAACGGTGGTTGCGCACCGGAGAAGGGGGCTGGGGATCCGGGTGTGTCGTGGGCCCGGCCACAGCCACACGGCGGCCGGTTCGTCCGGCCGCCGCGCCGCGCATACGCCACACCAAGGGCCGGATCAGTCCGATGTGGATCGGTCGCCGACCCTGAATCCCGTGCGTACCACCAAAAGGGGTCAGGGAAGGCGCACCCAGGCCGCCGTGTCCACGGGCAGTGACCCACCCGTGAGCGGGCCGCTGGCCAGGACCACCGTCGAGCCCGGCGGCAGATCGGCCGGGTCGGGGCCGAAGTTGACCAAGCACGCGAGCCCCGCCTCCCGCTCGAACGCCAGTACGCCCGGCTGGGACGGCCGCCATGCGAACGCCTCGCCGCGCTGCTCGGGCCGCCGCGCCAGCGCTTCCCGGTAGAGCGACAGCATGGACTCCGGATCCTCGGCCTCGGCCTGCGCGGTCAGCGCCCGCCACGAGGCGGGCTGCGGCAGCCACGGCTTTGTGCCGGGCGGCCCGAATCCGAACGGCGGCTCCTCGCCGCTCCACGGCAAGGGCACGCGACAGCCATCGCGCCCCCGGTCCGTGTGCCCCGAGCGCTTCCAGCGCGGGTCGGCCAGCAGCTCCTCGGGCAGGTCCTGCACCTCCGGCAGGCCCAGCTCCTCACCTTGATAGACGTACGCACACCCGGGCAGTCCGAGGCTGAGAAGCGCGGCGGCGCGGGCCCGTCGCGTACCGAGCGCGAGGTCGGCGGGGTGGCTTTCCTTGGTCAGTTCCCAGGTGTGCCGGGTGTCGGACCGCCCGTAGCGGGTGACGTGGCGGTTGACGTCGTGATTGGACAGTACCCAGGTCGGCGGCGCACCGACGATGGCGTGCGTCGTCAGCGTCTCGTCGATGACCGCCCGGAACGCGTCGGCGTCCCAGGCGCAGCTGAGGAAGGCGAAGTTGAAGCCGGTGTGCAGCTCGTCCGGGCGCAGGTAGCGGGTGAAGCGGATCGGATCGGGATCCCACAGCTCACCCACGAACGCCACCTCGTGCGGGTAGCTGTCGGCGATCTTGCGCCACTCCCGGTAGATCTCGTGTACGCCCTCCTGGTCCCGCCACGGCTCGGGCTTCTTCGGCACCGGCGCATCGGTCGGGTCGGGCAGCTGCGCCACGCCCGCAGCGGGCCGGGGTACGTCGGGCAGCGCCGGATCCTTCACCAGATTGTCGGCGACGTCGACGCGGAAGCCGTCCACGCCGCGGTCGAGCCAGAACCGCAGCGTCGCCGCGAAGTCCTCGTGGACGCGGGGGTTCTCCCAGTTCCAGTCGGGCTGCTCGGGGTCGAACATGTGCAGGTACCACTCGCCGTCGGCGACGCGGGTCCAGGCCGGGCCGCCGAAGTTCGACATCCAGTCGTTCGGGGGCAGCTCGCCGTGCTCGCCGCGGCCCGGCCGGAACCAGAACAGGTCCCGATCCGGCGAGCCGGGCCTGGCCTTCAGCGCGGCCTGGAACCAGGGGTGGGCGCTGGAGCAGTGGTTGGGCACGAGGTCCACGATCACCCGGATGCCGTACGCGTGCGCCTCGGCGATGAGCTCCTCGGCCTCGGCCAGCGTGCCGAAGACCGGGTCGATGTCGCGATAGTCAGCCACGTCATAACCGGCGTCGGCCATCGGCGACACGTACCACGGGCTCAACCACAGCGCCTCGATCCCGAGGTCGCGCAGGTACGCCAGCTTCGACCGGATGCCGGCGAGGTCGCCGATGCCGTCGCCGTCGCCGTCGGCGAAGCTCCGCGGGTAAATCTGGTAGATCGCGGCGTGCCGCCACCACTTGTCGGACATCGGGCGACCATACCCCGTTCCCTCTGTGATATGGCTCTTACCCGGTGTGGCGGCTAGAGTTCCAGAGGCCAAAAACCACCCTCACGAGCACGGGGAGCACCATGAACCAGCCGTCCACGCCGTTGCGCGCCCGGTCGCCGGCCCGCCGGCGCCTCCTGGTCATCGCGGGCATCCTCGTCATCTCCACCGTGTTGTCGCTGTCGCTGGCGGTGTCCAATGCGGCCACGCTCCGGCCGCTGAACTGGGTGGTCGTGGCGCTGACCGCGCTCGCCGCGGTCGCGATGTGGCTCGTGTCGCGTTCGCACCCGCTCGACAAGCGGCTTGTTGTGGCGGCGATCGCCGTCATGGGCGCCCGGGTCGTCGCGTCGCTGCTGACGCAGTTCGGTACGACCGGCTACACGAGCGTCACGTTCATCTTCGGCATCGGGCTGCCGATCTTCTTCCTGTACTACATGATCTCCACGATCCGGGAGATCCAGCGCGAACCGGAGTCCGCGTGATGGCGCCTGACGGCGCGGCCGTCGCTCCCTCGCCCGCGCCTGCGATCTCGGCGCCCGCGGATTCGATGCCTGGCGCTTCGATGCCTGGTGCTTCGGAGCCTCGCGTTTCGGTGCCTCGCGTTTCGGTACCGGAGGCGGAGGTTTCGATCAATTACCGCAAATACGATGGATCGCTGCACTGGCATACGACCCTGAACCTTCTCGGCGAGGACGAGCACGGCATCTGGCTCGGCTCGCCGCCGGGCGGCCGGTGGCGGCGCGCCACCGGTCCGTGGGTGCCCGTCGACCGGGACCGGCTGCTCGTCGTGCCGCGGGACCGGTGGTGGACCGCCCGGTTCATCAACGACCCGAACTACCACACCGATATCTACGCCGACGTCACGATGGCGCCCGTGTGGGCGTCCGAGTCCGAGCTGACCATCGTCGACCTCGACCTCGACGTGGTCCGGGCGACCGGGACCGGCGAAATCCGCCTGCTCGACGAGGACGAGTTCGCCGAGCACCAGATCCGCTACCGGTACCCCGACGACGTGATCGAGGCGGCGTGGGATAGCGCGAAATGGCTCATCGCTGCGATGACCGCGGGCGATGAGCCATTCGGTGAGACACCGGCCCGCTACCGGACCATGCTCTAGCGGCGGTGGCGTCAGACGTTGAAGCCGAGGGCGCGCAGCTGATCCCGGCCCTCGTCGGTGATCTTGTCCGGGCCCCACGGCGGCAGCCAGACCCAGTTGATCCGGATGTCGTCGGCGAGGCCGCCGCCCGGTCCGGCGCACAGGGCGTACCGGGCCTGCTCCTCGATCACGTCGGTGAGCGGGCAGGCCGCCGACGTCAGCGTCATGTCCAGGGTCACGACGTTCTCGTCGTCCACGTGGATGCCGTAGATCAAGCCGAGGTCGACGACGTTGATGCCCAGCTCGGGGTCGACGACGTCCTTCATCGCCTCCTCGACCTCGGCCTCGGTCGCCCGGCCCACGGCCGCCTTCTCGGCGCCCCCGGAGACGACGGTCGACTCGGTCGGGGCGGCGGGGATGGTGTCTTCGCTCATGACTGAACCTCCTGCGCGGCGGCACCCGTACGCGCCAGCGCGTCCTTGAAAGCCATCCAGGACAGCAGCGCGCACTTCACGCGTGCCGGGTACTTCGCGACCCCCGCGAACGCGATCGCGTCGCCGAGCGTCGCCTCGTCGGGCTCCATCTGTCCCTTGCTCTGCATCAGCTCCACGAACGCCTCGTGGACCCGCAGCGCATCGCCGACGCTGGCCCCGGTGAACAGCTCGTGCAGCACGCTGGCCGACGCCTGGCTGATCGAGCAGCCCTGACCCTCCCACGACACGTCGGTGATGGTCGAGCCGTCGGCCGCCACCCGCATCGTGATCTCGTCACCGCAGGTCGGGTTGACGTGGTGGACCTCGGTCGCGCTCGGCTCCCGCAGCCCCCGGCCGTGCGGGCGCTTGTAGTGATCGAGGATGATCTCCTGATAGAGCTGATCGAGCTGCATGGTTAGCCGAACACCTTCCGGACCTGGTCCAGGCCGCGCACGAGGGCGTCGACCTCGCCGGTCGTCGTGTAGAGGTAGAAGGAGGCGCGGGTCATCGCGGCGACGCCGAAGCGTACGCAGGTCGGGCGGGCGCAGTGGTGGCCGACGCGGACCTCGATGCCGAGGCTGTCCAGCACCTGGCCGACGTCGTGCGGGTGGATCGCGGAGCCGTCGGTGCCGGTGAGCGCGAACGAGATCGTCGCACCCCGGCCCACCGGAACGGTCGGCCCGAAGATCCGCAGTCCGGGCACTGTGGACAGAGCGTCCAGCGCGTACGCCGTCAGCTCCTTCTCGTGCCAGGCGATCGCCTCCATGCCGATGCCGTCCAGGTACCGGATAGCGGCGGCCAGCCCGACCGCTTCGGCGATCGGCGGCGTACCGGCCTCGAACCGGGCCGGCGGGGCCGCGTACGTGGTGTGCGGCATGGTGACCGTCTCCACCATGGAGCCACCGCCGAGGAACGGCGGCATCGCGTCGAGCAGCTCGTAGCGGCCCCACAGCACGCCGACTCCGGTCGGGCCGAGCATCTTGTGGCCGGTGAACGCGATGAAGTCGGCGCCGTAGCTCGTAACGTCGAACGGCATGTGCGGGACGGACTGCGAGCAGTCCAGCACCAGCAGTGCACCAACCTCGCGTACGCGCGCCGCGATGCGAGCGGTGGCGTTGACCGTACCCAGGATGTTGGAGTAGTGCACCAGCGAGACGACCTTGGTGCGCTCGGTGATGACATCGTCCAGAGTGGACTCGTCGAGCCGGCCCTGATCGGTCACGCCGAACCACTTGAGCGTGGCCCCCGTACGCTCACACAGCAGCTGCCACGGCACGAGGTTGGAGTGGTGCTCCATCTCGGAGATGACGATCTCGTCGCCCGGCCCGAGCCGGAACCGCGGGTCTGCCGGGGTCGCTGAGAAGGCGTGCGCCACGAGGTTGAGCGCCTCGGTGGAGTTCTTCGTGAAGACGATCTCCTCGGGCCGCGGCGCGCCGATGAACGACGCGACGGTCGCCCGTGCTCCCTCGAACGCCTCCGTCGCCTCGGTGCCCAGCGTGTGCACCGAGCGCGCGACGTTGGCGTTGTGGTTCAGGTAGTGGTCGACCATCGCCTCGACGACCTGGCGCGGCTTCTGCGAGGTGTTCGCGGAGTCGAGGTAGACCAGCGGATGCCCGTTGATCGTCCGCGTCAGGATCGGGAAGTCGGCGCGGATCGCCTCCACGTCGAAGCGTGGCTTGTCGGCGTACTGCGGCATCCCGTCAGGAATGGTGATCACGGACATCGTCCCCCTAAACGCGCGCGAAACCAGCGCCGGTCGCGTACCGCTCGTAGCCTTCGGCTTCCAGCTTCTCGGCCAGCTCCGGGCCGCCCTCCTCGACGATGCGGCCGCCGACGAAGACGTGCACATAGTCCGGCTGGATGTAGCGCAGGATCCGCGTGTAGTGGGTGATCAGCAGCATGCCGGTGTCGCCTTCCGTCCGGACCCGGTTCACGCCCGCGCTCACCATGCGCAGCGCGTCGACGTCGAGCCCCGAGTCGGTCTCGTCGAGAATGGCGATCTTCGGCTTGAGCAGCTCCAGCTGCACGATCTCGTGCCGCTTCTTCTCACCGCCGGAGAAGCCCTCGTTGACGTTGCGCTGTGCGAAGGCGGGGTCCATGCCCAGCCGCTCCATGGCGCCCTTGAGGTCGGCGCCCCACGTACGCAGCTTCGGGGCCTCGCCGTCGATCGCCGTCTTGGCCGTACGCAAGAAGTTGGCGACCGAGACGCCCGGCACCTCGACCGGGTACTGCATGGCCAGGAACAGGCCGGCGCGAGCGCGCTCGTCGACGGTCATCGTCAGCACGTCCTCGCCGTCCAGGAGCACCTCACCGCTGGTGATCTGGTACTTGGGGTGCCCGGCGATGGAGTACGCCAGCGTCGACTTGCCGGAGCCGTTGGGGCCCATGATGGCGTGGGTCTCGCCGGACCGGACGGTCAGCGTGACGCCGGACAGGATCGGCTTGAGTTCGCCGTCCGGCAGCTTCACGGAGACGTGCAGGTCGCGGATCGTAAGGGTGCTCATCGAATGACTCCATTGCTCGACGCCAGGCTGACGTAGACAGAACCGTCGCGAACCTCGACGGGGTAGACAGGAACGGGTTCGGTCGCCGGCAGCCCGGTGGGCTCCCCGGTCCGAAGATCGAAACGCGAGCCGTGCAGCCAGCATTCCAGGGTGCAGCCGTCGACCTCGCCGTCGGACAGGGGCACGGCCGCGTGCGAGCACTCGTCGTGGATCGCGTAGAAGTTGTCGTCCTCGGCGTGCACGATCGCGATGTCGACGCCCTCGACCTCGACGTGTACCGCTGAACCCTTGGCCACGGCGTCGGTCGAGCAGGCCAGGAACTCGGTCATACGGTCGCCTCCGCGGGCACCGCCGCCTCGGCGGCGACCAGCCGCGCCTCGATGGCGTCGCCGAGCCGCTCGCGCAGCTCCACGACCGGGATCTTGGCCAGCAGCTCGGCGAAGAAGCCGCGGACGACCAGCTTGCGCGCCTCGGCCTCGGGGATGCCGCGGGCCATGAGGTAGAACAGGTGCTCGTCGTCGAAGCGGCCGGTCGCGCTGGCGTGCCCGGCCCCGGCCACCTCGCCGGTCTCGATCTCCAGGTTGGGGATCGAGTCGGCGCGGGCACCGTCGGACAGCAGCAGGTTCCGGTTGATCTCGTACGTGTCGGTACCGGTCGCCTCGGCCCGGATCAGCACATCGCCGACCCACACCGTGTGCGCCTGCTCGCCCCGCAGCGCGCCCCGGTAGGCGACCCTGGAACGGCAGTCCGGCACCGCGTGGTCAACGAGCAGGCGGTGCTCCTGGTGCTGGCCTTCGGTCGCGAAGTACAGGCCGAACAGGTCCACGTCGCCGCCGCGGCCGGCGTACTCGACCGAGATGTACTGGCGTACCACGTCGCCGCCGAGGGTCACCTGCACGTGGTTCACCTTGGCGTCGCGGCCCAGGCGGAAACGGATGTGCTGAGACTGAACGGCGTCGGCGGCCCAGTCGGCCACGGTCACCAGCGTCAGCCGGGCCCCGTCGCGCACGTCGACCTCGACGTTGTCGGCCAGGGTCGCCGAGCCGGTGTGCTCCAGGACCAGCGTGGCCTCGGCCAGCGCGCCGACCCGGATGAGCGTACGCGCGGCGGCCGCTTCCCCACCGGTGCCGACGACGCGGATGGCCGCAGCCGATTCCAGCACGACACCCTTATCGATGTCGATCAGCGTCACCTGGGGCGAGGACTGGAACGCCAGCGCCGAGATCCGGTCGAAGGGCATCAGGATCGGTTCGACCTCGGCCGCGGGCACTGCCGCGACCGTCACGCCCGAGGGCAGGCCGGAGTACTCGTACCCGACGGTGCGGGACACGGCGGTCAGGGTCGTCAGGCCCCGCAGGCGCTTCAGCGGGGTGAAGCGCCACTCCTCCTCCATCCCGTTGAGGGCCGGGAAGTCGGCGACGTCGTAGGAGCGCAGCGCCTGGGACTTCGTCTTCGGCGGGGCGCTGTTCACCAGGGTCGTCATCAGCCGACGGCACCTTCCATCTGCAGTTCGATCAGGCGGTTCAGTTCGAGGGCGTACTCCATCGGCAGCTCCTTGGCGATGGGCTCGATGAAGCCGCGCACGATCATGGCCATCGCCTCGTCCTCGGACAGGCCCCGGCTCATCAGGTAGAAGAGCTGGTCCTCGCTGACCTTGGAGACGGTCGCCTCGTGACCCATCGCCACGTCGTCTTCGCGGATGTCGACGTAGGGGTAGGTGTCCGAGCGGGAGATCGTGTCGACCAGGAGCGCGTCGCACTTGACCGTGGAGCGGCTGTGGTGCGAGCCCTCCAGCACCTGGACCAGGCCGCGGTAGGACGTACGCCCACCGCCGCGCGCGATCGACTTCGAGATGATCGTCGACGACGTGTGCGGCGCGGCGTGCACCATCTTGGCGCCCGCGTCCTGGTGCTGGCCCTCGCCGGCCATCGCGACGCTGAGGACCTCGCCCTTGGCGTGCTCGCCGGTCATCCAGACGGCCGGGTACTTCATGGTGACCTTCGAACCGATGTTGCCGTCGATCCACTCCATGGTCGCGCCCTCGTGCGCCACGGCGCGCTTGGTGACCAGGTTGTAGACGTTGTTCGACCAGTTCTGGATCGTGGTGTAGCGGCAGCGGCCGCCCTTCTTCACGATGATCTCCACGACCGCGCTGTGCAGCGAGTCCGAGGAGTAGATCGGTGCGGTGCAGCCCTCGACGTAATGGACGTACGCGTCCTCGTCGACGATGATCAGCGTCCGCTCGAACTGGCCCATGTTCTCGGTGTTGATCCGGAAGTACGCCTGCAGCGGGATCTCCACGTGTACGCCCTTGGGGACGTAGATGAAGGATCCGCCGGACCACACGGACGTGTTCAGCGCGGCGAACTTGTTGTCGCCCACCGGGATCACCGTGCCGAAGTACTCCCGGAACAGCTCCGGGTGCTCCTTGAGGCCGGTGTCGGTGTCGAGGAAGATGACGCCCTGCTCCTCAAGGTCCTCACGGATCTTGTGGTAGACCACCTCGGACTCGTACTGCGCGGCGACGCCGGCCACGAGGCGCTGCTTCTCCGCCTCCGGGATGCCCAGCCGGTCGTAGGTGTTCTTGATGTCCTCGGGCAGCTCTTCCCAGCTCGCCGCCTGCTTCTCGGTCGAGCGTACGAAGTACTTGATGTTGTCGAAGTCGATCGTCGACAGGTCGGCGCCCCACGCCGGCATGGGCTTGCGGCCGAACAGCCGCAGGCCCTTCAGGCGCAGATCGAGCATCCATTCGGGCTCGTTCTTCTTGGCCGAGATGTCACGGACGACGGCCTCGTTGAGGCCGCGTTGAGCTGAAGCGCCGGCCACGTCGGAGTCGGCCCACCCGTACTCGTACTTGCCCAGAGCGGCAAGATGCTCTTCTTGCGTGATCTCTCGCGCCGAAATGTCGGTCATCAGTTATCCCTCACCGTTGTCCGGCCCTCATACAGGCCCGTAAGGTCCCGGGCCCGGGGGCCGGGGATATGCGTGGTACACACACCGTCGCCGTGCGCGATGGTGGCCAGCCGCTGGACGTGCGAGCCGACCAAGCGGGCGATGACCTGCGTCTCCGCCTCGCACAGCTGGGGGAACTCCGCGGCGACGTGCGCCACCGGGCAGTGGTGCTGGCACAGCTGGCCACCGCTGGCGATGACGGACGCGCTGGCCGCGTACCCCTCGGCGGTCAGGGCCGACGCGAGCGCCTCCGCGCGGGCCAGCGGGTCGTCACCGGCCTCGCTGAGCGCCGCCTGGCACCGGGCCTCCAGCGGCTGCACCTGCGACCGGGCGAACTCGGCCACCGCGGCGTCGCCGCCGGCGGCCCAGATCCACCGCAGCGCGGACGCGGCCAGGTCGTCGTAGGTGTGCCCGCCCAGGCTCTCGCGGCCCTCGGGGGTGAGCGAGAAGATCTTCGCGGGGCGGCCGCGGCCCTGCGCCGGCTGCTCGCGCCCGGTCACCAGACCGTCGGCGAGCAATGCGTCGAGGTGGCGGCGGATGGCCGCGGGCTTGAGACCCAGGGCCTGCCCCAGCTGGGCGGCGGTGGCGGCACGGCGGCCGAGCAGGTCGAGGACCCGATCACGGGTACGCCCATCGGAGCCCGCGAAGGAGCCCCCAGTGGCATCGCAAGCGGATGCCCCACCGATTTCCACTACACCAGTGTGACTTATTTAGGTTCAGGTGCGCAAACCCCGGCGTGGGTGATGCATCGCACCGCTGCTCATCCGTCGCTCATTCGTCGCCGAAGGCGCGAGCCTCGTCGAGCCCGCTGCGTACGCGACCCTGCAGGTCCTCCAGGCAGCCGGCGGTGTCGTCGGCGTTCTCCTGGGCCAGGCTCAGCAGCAGCGAAGCGCGCTGGAACAGCGGCACGGCCAGGGCCGGACGCCCCTCGCGTACGAGCACCGCGATGGCCTCGACGACGCGACCGGCGGATTCGGCGTACCGGATGGAGCCCCAGTAATCGAGATCACCTTCGGCCGTGAACGCCTTCTCGACCGCGCTCGCCAGCGCCGCGGGATCGACCACGGAACGGCGCGGCAGAGAGGGGGACACGCCGCACATCATGCACCGCAAGCCCCGGCCCGGTCACGACCTTTCCCGTACACCGGCCGCGTTTGCAACCGTCAAGTTATCTTCCAGTGACCGACCGGCTGACCACTGCTCAAACAGGGCCGGCCGGCGGCCGATCGGCGCCAGGGCCCACCACACCCGCAGCACCGCCACCCACACCAGGCAGGCGCCGAGCATGTGCGCGCCGACCAGGATCTGCGGCAGGTGGGTGAAGTACTGCACGAACCCGATCAATCCCTGCGCCGCCAGCACCGCGACCAGCACCAGGGTGGCCCGGCCCGCACGGGTGGCCCGGACCGCGCGCAACGCCAGCCACGCCGCCACCGCCAGGCCGAACAGCAGGAACACCAGGTCCGCGTGGACCTGCGAGACCTGCGCTGCGTCCAGGCCGTTGCGCTTCGCGCTCTCGTCGCCCGCGTGCGGTCCGCTGCCGGTCACCATCGTGCCGATCACGAGTACGCCCACCGCAACGGCGACCACGGCGCCGACCAGGATCCGCAGCTCCCCCGCCACCGTCTCCTTGACGGCACCGTCCACTGTGGCCTGCCAGAACCCGAAGGCGGCCCAGATGATGCCGATCGAGACCATGAAGTGCAGCCCGACGATCCACGGGTTCAGATCGGTGAGCACGGTCAGCCCGCCCCACGCCGCCTGGGCCGGGATGCTCGCCGCCGTCACCGCCGCCCAGCGCAGCTGGCTCGGTCCGGCGGTCCACTGCCGCCGGACGATCCAGGCGAGCACGAACCCGGCGATCGCCAGGAAGGCGACGACGAACGTCAGCGTCCGGTTCCCGAACTCGATCGCGCCGTGTACGCCCATCTCCCGCGTCGCCACGAGCGAGCCGTCGGTGCACTTCGGCCAGGTCGGGCAGCCCAGGCCGGAGCCGGTCAGGCGGACGGCGCCGCCGGTGACCACGATGCCGATGTTGGCCACCAGGCTGGCCAGCGCCGTCAGGCGCAGCAGAACACGGAGGTCGGACACGCCGCGAGCATATCCACCGCCGTGGTGTGGGCCGCCTCACCCACGCCCACGCACCGCCACGATCCCGGCGATCGCATCGGCGAAGCGGTCCGCAGCGCCGGGTGCGTACGCCACGAAGACGGACGGCTCGGTCAGTTCCAGTTCGACCAGGACCGGTGAGCCGTCGAGGCCCGCAATGACGTCTACACGGGCGTACAGCAGGCCTTCGGGCGCGTTGTCGAGGGCGGCTCGGGCCACGGCGTGCTCCGCGTCGGTGGGCGTACGCCGGGTGACCTCCTCGGGCGCGTAGAGCCCGTCGAGACCGGTGTAGGGCCCGGTCAGGATCGGTCCCTTCCGGATTGCGTGGCTGAATTCGAGGCGCCCGGTCAGCGGCGAGGCGAAGAAGAGCAGCGCGGTCTCCCCGTAGGTTTCCACCGCAGGCAGGTACGGCTGGACCATCACCAGCCGCTGGGCGGCTTGGAGATCGGCGACGTGGGCGCGGGCCAGATCGGCGTCGTTCGGGCCGTAGCGGCCGGTGTCCTTGCTGCCGCCGCTGATCGCCGGTTTGATGACGTACTCCCCGGCCGGCGGCTCGAAAGCGCCACCCGGTGCGATCCACGCCGTCGGCACCGCCGGTACGCCGTGCGCAGCGAGTTCGGCGAGGTACCGCTTGTCGGTGTTCCACTCGACCACCGTGGCCGGATTGGCCAGCCGCGGCACGGCGGCGGCCCAGGCCACGAACTCGTCGCGGCGGGAGAAGTAGTCCCAGGTGTTGCGGATGACCGCCAGGTCGTAGGCGGACCAGTCGGCCTGCGGATCGCTCCACACCACGGGCTCGGCCGCGATGCCCCGCTCGGCCAGCGGCGCGATCAGGAGCTGGTCGTCGGAGTCCAGGTCCGGCAGGTCGGCACAGGTAACAAGGGCGACCCGGGCCGAAGCCCGGGTCGCAGCGCCTACAAGTAAGGGGTAATTCACATCGCACAGGTTACTAAGGGGTACGCGGTCCTGGTCAGCGGGCTAGCTTGCGGCGGGCCATCGACCGCCACAGATCATTGCTCGGTCGCATGAGCTCCACCAGCTCACGCTCCCAGCCGTTGTCGACGGACACACCCGCCTGCTCGCACGCCGCCCGTGCAGCCTCGATGCTCGGCGCCACCAGGTCTCCCCAGCCGGTGCCGTCGCTGCCCACCAGCACGATGCGTGCACCGCGCCGGCCGAGGTACTCGATGACTGCCTTCGTGCCTGAGTGCTCGGCGGCGAACTCCTTGATGGAGGAGACCAGAGCCGGTGTCTCAGCGAGGATGAGAGTCGTATCGGAACCATCTGCCATGGGCAGACGATAAGCAGAACGTGATGCCGTCCGCCCGCCCCGCAGCGTTACTGTGACTCGCGTAACGTGCTGGCAACGCAGCGCTTACCGGCCTTTGTCCATTTTTGTCCCGGCCAATACCGGACAAAGACCACTATCAAAGTGGCATGATTCCTCGACCGCGAGCAAATCGGGCGTGTCGCGACACTACCCTTCAGATCACCGCGTCGATCGCGATAGCCACGAATAGCAGCGTCAGATATGTGGTCGACCAGTGGAACATTTTCATCGGGCGTACCTGGCCGCCGCGGCGGGCCTGGGCGTACAGGCGCCCCGCCTCGCGCAGGAACAGCAGGCCGAGCACCACCGCGGGGACGCCGTAGATCCAGCTCATCCCGAACGGCCACAACGCGACCGAGGCGGCCACGGTCAGCGCGGTGTAGATCAGGCTCTCCAGGCCGACCCGGCGCAGCGAGCGTACGACCGGCAGCATCGGGATGCCGGCGCGGGCGTAGTCGTCGCGGAACTTCACGGCCAGCGCGTAGAAGTGCGGCGGCTGCCAGAGGAACACGATCGCGAACATCAGCCAGGCCGGCCAGCCCAGGCCGCCGGTGACCGCCGCCCAGCCGATCAGGACCGGCGCGGCACCGCACGCGCCGCCCCAAACCGTGTTCTGCCAGGTCGTACGCTTCAGCCAGAGCGTGTAGACGACGTCGTAGTAGACGATGGCGGCGACGGTCAGGATGGTCGCGAGCCAGTTGGTGAAGGCCGCCATGAGCACAGTGGACACGGCCGCCAGCACGAGACCGAAGACGAGGGCCGAGCGGGGCGAGACGGTGTGCCGGGGCAGCGGCCGCCGGGACGTACGCCGCATCAGCTGGTCGATGTCGCGGTCGATGTAGCAGTTGAGCGCATTGGCGGCCCCCGCAGCGAGCGAGCCGCCGACCAGCACCACGAGCATCAGCGGGATCGACGGTACGCCGCCGGCCGCCAGCATCATGGCCGGAACCGTGGTCACGAGCAGCAGTTCGACGATGCGCGGCTTGGTCAGCGCCAGGTACGCCGAGACGACCGACCGCACGGACCGCCGGGGAACGGCGATCGCCCCCGACGCGGCGTCGTGATGGTCGGGGGCGGGGAGGTCCACGGTCGGGGCCGGCTCAGCGGCGAGCGTGCTCACCGCCAAAGGGTAAAGCAGGCGGTATCCCTAACCGCCCGAGCCCCGCCGAGGTGGGACCCGTCACACGGCTCGGGGCGCCGAAAGGCGCCGATACGGGGTGCGGCGCGGCCACGCGCGGGTATTGAGGGGAGATCGCGCACGGCCCGTGTGCGTGGTCTGTAGGGTCATCTTTGAAAGGCGACACCGTGGCCGCCCAAGACACACTCCACCAGCAAAGGGAGCACTAGGACCGTGTCCGAGTCGATGAACTGGTCAGATCTGGACAAGCGCGCGGTGGACACCATCCGGGTGCTCGCCATGGACGCCGTGGAGAAGTCCGGCAACGGCCACCCCGGGACGGCGATGAGCCTCGCGCCCGCCGCGTACCTGCTGTTCCAGCGGATCATGCGGCATGACCCGGCCGACCCGCACTGGACCGGGCGGGACCGGTTCGTGCTGTCGTGCGGGCACAGCAGCCTCACGCTCTACATCCAGCTGTACCTGAGCGGCTACGGCTTGGAGCTGTCCGACCTGCAAGCGCTGCGGCAGTGGGGGTCGCTGACGCCGGGTCACCCGGAGTACAAGCACACGCGCGGTGTCGAGACCACGACCGGTCCGCTGGGCCAGGGGCTGGCCAACGCGGTCGGCATGGCGATGGCGTCGCGGCGCGAACGCGGCCTGCTGGACCCGGACGCGCCCGCCGGCAAGAGCCCGTTCGACCACCACATCTTCGTGTTCTGCTCGGACGGCGACATGGAGGAGGGCATCAGCCACGAGGTCAGCTCGCTGGCCGGGCACCAGAAGCTGGGCAACCTCGTAGTGCTCTACGACGACAACGAGATCTCCATCGAGGACGACACCAAGATCGCCAAGTCCGAGGACGTCGTCGCGCGCTACGCGGCGTACGGGTGGCACACCGAGCGGGTCGACTGGACCGCGTCGGGCAGCTACCGGGAGGACGTGCCGGCGCTGCTGGCCGCGATCGAGCGGGCCCAGGCGGAAACGAACCGGCCGAGCTTCATCGCCCTGCGTACGATCATCGGCTGGCCGGCGCCGAACAAGCAGAACACCGGAAAGATCCACGGTTCGGCCTTGGGCACGGACGAAGTGGCGGCGACGAAGAAGATCCTGGGCTTCGACCCCGCGCAGTCGTTCACCGTCGACGAGGCGGTGCTGGAGCACGCCCGCCAGGTCGGCCGGCGCGGCAAGCAGCTGCACGACGAATGGCAGAAGTCGTTCGACGCGTGGGCACAGTCCAACCCGGACCGCGCGGCGCTGCTCGACCGCCTCCTCCGGCGTACCCTTCCGCAGGGATGGAGCGACGCGCTGCCTTCGTGGCCGGCGGACAGCAAGGCCCTGGCGACCCGGGCCGCTTCGGGTGAGGTCTTGAACAAGCTGGCGCCGGTCCTGCCGGAGCTGTGGGGCGGTAGCGCGGACCTCGCGGAGAGCAACAACACGACCGTGAAGGGCGAGCCGTCGTTCGTGCCCGCGGAGTTCGCCACCAAGGAGTTCCCGGGCGACGAGTACGGCCGGACGCTGCACTTCGGCATCCGCGAGCACGGCATGGGCGGCATCCTTAACGGCATCGCGCTGCACGGCAAGACGCGGCCTTACGGCGGCACGTTCCTCGTGTTCAGCGACTACATGCGGCCGTCGGTGCGGCTGGCCGCGCTGATGGGGCTGCCGGTGACGTTCGTGTACACGCACGACTCGATCGGTCTCGGCGAGGACGGCCCGACGCACCAGCCGGTGGAGCACCTGACCGCGCTGCGCGCGATTCCGGGCCTCGACGTCGTACGCCCGGCAGACGCGAACGAGACTGCGCACGCGTGGCGGGCGGCGATGGAGCACATCGAGTCCCCCACGGCCCTGGCGCTGACGCGCCAGGCGCTGCCGGTGCTCGACCCCGCGAAGGTGCCGTTCGAGGGCTTCGCCAAGGGCGGCTACGTTCTGGAGGAGGCGAGCGGCGGCCAGCCGAACGTGATCCTCATCGCGACCGGATCCGAGGTGTCGCTGGCGATCGAGGCCCGCAGACGCCTGGAAGACGCCGGTACGCCCACCCGCGTCGTCTCGATGCCGTGCCAGGAATGGTTCCGCGCCCAGGATCGGGAGTACCGCGACACCATCCTGCCGCCGAACGTGCGGGCCCGCGTCAGCGTCGAGGCGGGCATCGCGATGTCGTGGCGCGACCTGGTCGGCCCGGACGGCGAGTGCGTGAGCCTGGAGCACTACGGCGCCTCGGCGCCCTACCAGATCCTGTTCGAGAAGTTCGGCTTCACCCCGGACAACGTGGTCGCGGCGGCCCATGCGGCACTGTCTCGGACCGGTGCCGTCCAGGGCACCAAGACCGGCAACTGAAGCTTTGAGGAGGCGGCAATGACCGATCGACTGGGTGAGCTGTCCGCCGCTGGGGTGGCGGTCTGGCTCGACGACATCTCCCGCGAGCGCCTGTCCCCGCACGGCAGCGCGACCTCGCTGGCATCTCTGGTCAAGGACTTCCACGTCGTCGGGGTGACCAGCAACCCGACGATCTTCGCGGCCGCGCTGGCCAGCTCGGACGACTACGCCGAGCAGCTGCGGGACCTGGCCGCGCGCAAGGTGACGGTCGACGAGGCGTCCCGGATGATCACGACTGCGGACGTCCGGTGGGCGTGCGACGTCATGCGGCCGGCGTTCGACGCGTCCGGCGGCCAGGACGGCCGGGTCTCGATCGAGGTGGATCCGCGCCTGGCCATGGACACGGTTGCCACGCAGGCCGAGGCCAAGCAGCTGTGGTGGCTGGTCGACCGGGACAACCTGTTCATCAAGATCCCGGCGACCGAGGCCGGCCTGCCGGCCATCACCGACGTGCTGGCCCACGGCATCAGCGTCAACGTCACGCTGATCTTCTCGCTCGACCGCTACCGGGCCGTCCTCGACGCCTGGCTGGCCGGGCTGGAGCGGGCCCAGGAGAACGGCCACGACCTGTCGAAGATCCGCTCGGTCGGATCGTTCTTCGTGTCCCGCTTCGACGTCGAGATCGACAAGCGCCTCGAAGCCATCGGTACGCCCGAAGCGCTGGCCCTGCGCGGCAAGGGTGCCATCGCCAACGCGCGGCTGGCGTACAAGGCGTGGTCGCAGGTCATGGAGTCGCCGCGGTGGGCGGCGCTGAAGGCCGCCGGTGCGACGACGCAGCGTCCTTTGTGGGCGTCCACGGGCACGAAGAACCCGGAGTACTCCGACGTCCTGTACGTCGACGAGCTGATCGCGCCGGACACCGTCAACACCATGCCGGAGAAGACGATGAGGGCCTTCGCCGACCACGGCACGGTCGGGCCCGACACGGTCACCCCCAACTACGGCGACGCCGAGAAGACGATGGCCGACCTGGCCGCCGCCGGTATCGACATCGACGACGTGTTCGACGTGCTGGAGCGCGAGGGCGTGGACAAGTTCGCCAAGAGCTGGGACGAGCTGCTGGACGGCGTGACGAAGAGCCTGGGGGCCGCATGAGCACGCAGATCGCGCCGAGACCCGCGGCCGCCGGCCGAACGGGGGCCCGCGCATGAGCGAGGTCGAGTTCGCCGCCGGACTGTCGGTCCGGCTCGGCTCCTCCGATGAGGCCGCCGCGGCCGCGCGTACCGCGCTGGTTGAGGCGGGCGTACCGGCGAAGCTGGTGGCCAAGGACGCCACGCTGTGGGGGCCCGACGCCGAGTCCGAGGCGTCGATCCGGCTCGGCTGGGTCGACACGATGCACCGCAGCCGGGCGCTGCTGCCCCAGCTCGCCGAGCTCGCGGCCGAACTGGCCGACCTGGACCACGTCGTGCTGGCCGGCATGGGCGGATCGTCGCTGGCCCCCGAGGTCATCGCGCGTACGCTCGGCCGGCCGCTGACCGTCCTCGACACGACCGATCCGCACCAGATCCGCACGGCGGTGCGGGATCGGCTGGAGCGTACGGTCGTCGTCGTCGCGTCCAAGTCGGGGTCCACTGTGGAGACCGACAGCCACCGGCGGGCGTACTGGCAGGCGTTCCTGGATTCCGGCCTGACCGAGGCCGAAGCCGGGCGCCACTTCGTCATGGTCACCGACCCGGGTTCGCAGCTGGAGCAGACCGCCCGCGAGATGGGCGCGTTCGTCGTCCTGGCCGACCCCGACGTCGGCGGCCGCTACTCCGCGCTGACCGCGTTCGGCCTCGTCGCCACCACGCTGGCCGGGGTCGACGTGGCCGAGCTGCTCGACGAGGCGGACGCGCTGTACGGCAGCCTGGCCGAGGCCGACGGCAATCCGGCCCTGACCCTCGGCGCGGTGCTCGGGTCGGCCGCTCAGCAGGGCCGGGACAAGGTCGCGCTGGCCGAGGACGGCACCGGCATCGTGGGCCTGGGCGACTGGGCCGAGCAGCTGATCGCCGAGTCGACCGGCAAGCTGGGCCGCGGCATCCTGCCCGTCGTGGTGGAGTCGCCGCTCGCGCCCGGTTTCACCGGCGGCGACGTCGTCAGTGTTCTGATCGGCGGAGCCGCCGACCTCAGCACCCCCCCGCCCGGCCATGTGATCGCCGTCAACGGGCCGCTCGGCGCGCAGTTCCTGGCGTGGGAGTACGCCACCGCGATCGCCGGCCGCGTCCTCGGCATCAACCCGTTCGACCAGCCGAATGTGACCGAGTCCAAGGAGAACACCAAGAAGATCCTGGACTCCGGTACGCCCACCATCGCGGCGACCTTCACCGACGGTCCGGTCACCGGCTACTGCTCGGCTACCGAGGTCACCGATCTTGAAGGTGCGCTGCGGTGGCTGGCTGCTCGGGTCGAGCCAACGGGGTACGTCGCTGTTATGGCGTACCTCGATCGGCTCGGCGACGCCGCTGCTGCCGAGGTGCGACCGCTGCTGGCCGAAGTCACCAAGCGGCCGGTCACGTTCGGCTGGGGTCCCCGGTTCCTGCACTCCACCGGCCAGTTCCACAAGGGCGGGCCGCAGGTCGGGGCGTACCTCCAGATCACCGGCGCGGTGACCGAGGACCTGGACGTGCCGGGCCGCGCGTACACCTTCGGGCAGTTGCAGGCGGCGCAGGCGGCCGGTGACCGGCAAGCGCTGCTGGGGCGGGAGCGGCCGCTGCTGCACCTGCACCTCACCGACCGCGCGGCGGGCCTTGCGCGCCTGCTCGACGTGGCGCGCACCCTGGGAGCCTGACATGGCCATACGCCGAGAGACGGAGACCGAGCGGCGCAACCCGCTACGCGACCCGCAAGACCGGCGCCTTCCTCGCATCCCCGAGCCGTGCGCTCTGGTCATCTTCGGCGTGACCGGCGACCTGTCCCGCAAGAAGCTGCTGCCGGCGATCTACGACCTGGCCAACCGCGGCCTGCTGCCGCCGGGCTTCGTCGTCCTCGGGTACGCCCGCCGCGACTGGGGCGACGGCGACTTCGAGGACTTCGCCCGCCAGCACGCCCAGGAGCACGCGCGTACGCCGTGGCGCGAAGAGGTCTGGCAGCGCCTGGTCGGCAGCATCAAGTTCGTCGCGGGCTCGTTCGACGACGACGCCGGCTTCGACAGCTTGGCGTCCACATTGGATCGACTGCGGACGACGCACGGCGTCAAGGGCAACGCGGCGTTCTACTTCTCCATCCCGCCGGCCGCGTTCCCGGTCGTCCTCAAGCAGCTGGCGCGTACCGGCATGGCCAGCAACGAGAAGTCCGGCGGCTGGCGGCGGGTGGTCGTGGAGAAGCCGTTCGGCCACGACCTGCAGTCGGCCAAGCAGCTCAACGATCTCGTCGACGACGTGTTCACCGCGCCCGACGTGTTCCGCATCGACCACTACCTGGGCAAGGAGACCGTCCAGAACATCCTGGCGCTGCGCTTCGCCAACGCCTTGTGGGAACCGGTCTGGAACACCAAGTATGTGGACTCCGTGCAGATCACGATGGCCGAGGACGTCGGCATCGGTACGCGAGCCGCGTTCTACGACTCCGTCGGCACCGCCCGCGACGTGCTCCAGAACCATTTGCTGCAACTGCTGTCGCTGGTGGCGATGGAGGAGCCGACGAGCTTCGACGCCAGCGAGATCCGCGCCGAGAAGCTGAAGGTGCTGCGCGCCATCACCCTCCCACCGGACATCGCCACCGGCACCGTACGCGGCCAGTACACGGCCGGCTGGGTGGCCGGCGAGGCGGTGCCGGGGTACCTGGAGGAGCAGGACGTGCCGGCGGCCTCCACCACGGAGACGTTCGTCGCCGTACGGCTCGGCATCCAGAATCGGCGCTGGGCGGGCGTACCGTTCTACATCCGCGCCGGCAAGCGCATGCCGCGGCGGGTCACCGAGGTGGCGGTCATGTTCAAGAAGGCGCCGCACCTGCCGTTCCACCCCGACGACGTGGAGCTGCTCGGCAACAACCAGCTCGTCATCCGGGTCCAGCCGGACGAGGGCGTGGTGCTGAAGTTCGGCTCGAAGGTGCCCGGCACGGCGATGGAACTGCGGGACATCGCGATGGACTTCTCCTACGGCGAGGCGTTCACCGAGGCTTCGCCGGAGGCGTACGAGCGGTTGGTGCTGGACGTGCTGATCGGCGACCGGACCCTGTTCCCGCACGCCGACGAGGTCGAGCAGAGCTGGCGGGTGATCGATCCGCTGGAGGAGGCGTGGGCGGGCACCAAGCCGGCGCCCTACCGGGCCGGCGAATGGGGACCGGCCGAGGCGGACGAGATGCTGGCCCGCGAGGGCCGCGCGTGGCGGCGGGCTTAGGAGGCCGGACATGTTGGCTCTGTGGGACACCACCGGTGCGGAGGTCGTCCGCAAGCTCGCCGCCGAGCGCCACTCGGCCGGCGGCGTGGCCAGCGGGCTCGCCCTGACACTGGTCGTCGTCGTCGAAGAGGCCCGCGTACGCGCGGTCGAGGACGCGGTCACGATCGCGGCCGCGTCGCACCCGTGCCGGCTCATCGTCGTCAGCCGGATCGCTCCGGCCATCGGCCCGGCCGTCGGCGGCGGCCCAGCTGCCGCCGCCCCAGCAAGCGGCGGCTCGACCGGTGGCGCCCCAGCAGGCGACGGCGTCGAGGTCGAGGCCGGCGGTGTTGGGGCCGTCAAGGACCGGATCGAGGTCGTCAAGGACCGGCTCGACGCGGAGATCATCGTAGGCGGGCGGCTCGGCCCGGCCGAAGCGGTCGTGCTGCGCATGCACGGCGGCGTCGCCCTGCACGCCGAGAGCGTCGTCATGCCGCTGCTCGCGCCGGACGTGCCGGTCGTGACGTGGTGGCACGGCGTACCGCCCCAGCGCATCGAGTCCGATCCGCTGGGCGTGGTCGCGGAGCGGCGTATCACCGACGTGGCTGAGGCGAAGGATCCGCTGGCGGCGTTGCATCAGCGGGCCGAGGACTACCGGCCGGGCGACACCGACCTCGCCTGGACGCGTACGACGCCGTGGCGCACGTTGCTGGCGGCCGCTTTCGACACCGTCGCGGAGCCGGCGACCGCCGTTACCGTGCAGGCCGCGCCCGACGAGCCGACCGCCGCACTGCTCGCGGGCTGGTTGCACGCCCGGCTCGCCGTGGCGCCGCAAATCGTGCCGTCTGACTCCGCTGCGTCCTCCGGCATGGCGCTGGAGGCCGTCAGGATCACCCTGGGCGACGGCTCGCAGCTGGTCCTCAAGCGCCAGCCGGGCGGAACGGCGGTGCTGTCGCGGACCGGTGCCGCGGATCGCACCCTCACGCTGGTGACCCGCCGCCTCGGCGAGGAGCTGGCCGAGGAGCTGCGCCGCCTCGACGCCGACCAGCCCTACGCAGCCGCGCTGTCGTGCGCCACCGGCGTCACCGGCCTGGATGAGCGCCCAGCCAAGCGATCGCTGCGGACCGGCACGCTGGTGGCGGCGTGAGTACCGAGCGCGCGGTCATCGTCCACGCGGACGCCACGCTTCTCGCCGAAGCGGTCGCCGCGCGGATGCTGGTGCGCCTGATCGACGCCCAGTCCGCCCGAGGCTCGGCCTGCGTCGTCCTCACCGGCGGGCGCGTGGCCGCGGCCGTCTACCGCGCCGTGGCGGCCAGCCCGGCCCTGGGTGCCGTCGACTGGTCGCGGGTCGACATCTGGTGGGGCGACGAGCGCTTCCTGCCGGCTGGGCACGCCGACCGCAACGAGGTCCAGGCCCGCGCGGCGCTCCTGGCCGCGCTTCCGCTCGACCCTTCACGGGTACGCCCAATGCCCGCATCGGACGGGCCGGACGGCGACGACCCGGAGGCGGCCGCAGCGCGCTACGCGGACGCCCTAGCCGACGCCGCACCCGGCTCCGGCGAGCTGCCCCATTTCGACCTGCTCCTGCTGGGCGTGGGCGAGGACGGACACGTCGCCTCGGTGTTCCCGGAGCATCCGGTGGCGTACGAGACCCGGCCCGTGAGCGCGGTGCGGGGCGCGCCGAAGCCACCACCGGTCCGCATCACGCTGACTCTGCCGGCGATCAACACGGCCGAGGAGGTCTGGCTCATCGCCACCGGGCCGGACAAGGCCGCCGCCGTCGGAATGGCGATCTCCGGTGCCGGTCCGGTGCAGCTGCCCGCCGGTGGGGTCGGTGGCGCCGAGCGTACGCTGTGGCTCCTCGACCGGGCCGCCGCGGCGCGCGTACCAGCTCGGGCCGTCTCGCTGCGGTCTTAGCGCATGCAGAAACGCCCCGCACCACGGTCGGTGCGGGGCGTTTCTGGTCGTTTGTGCGTCAGATCGGGCGAACCTGCTCAGCCTGGGGGCCCTTGGCACCCTGGGCGATCTCGAACTCAACCCGCTGGTTCTCCTCCAGCGAGCGGTAGCCGCTCGACTGGATGGCCGAGAAGTGAACGAACACGTCCGGGCCGCCGTTGTCGACCGAGATGAAGCCGAAGCCCTTGTCCGCGTTGAACCACTTGACGGTTCCCTGTGCCATGATGCGTCTTACTCCCTTAGATGGGTTGTTTCCACGTGCTTGTGCACCGTGACCTTTGAGCGGCGCAGCACGCGTGTTCCCCGGTAGGGCGCGCAAACGAACCACGTACGCAAAAAGATGACGTCAGCCTAACCCATCCGGAGCCGGAACAGTGCAACAGTGGCCCGGAACACCCCGGAGTCAGGGCTTGATTTCCAGCTTGAGCCACAGCCCGAGGCCGACAATGCAGGCGAACCAGATCACACCGACCAGCACGGTGTAGCGGTCCAGGTTCTTCTCGGCGACCGACGAGCCGGCCAGGTTGGACGAGACGCCGCCGCCGAACATGCTCGACAGGCCGCCGCCCTTGCCGCGGTGCAGCAGGATCAGCAGCGTGAGCAGGCCGCTCGTGACGAGCACGAGCACGATCAGCGTGTAGGCGAACCAAGTCGGCACGGGAGGGTCCTCTCAAGGGCGCGCCGAGGTGTCGCCTCGGCGGTGGGCGGCTTACAGAATAGCCGAACGGCTCAGGAGACGTTGGAGGCCGCCGGGTCCTTCAGGCCGATGGCCGACAGGTCCGGCATGGCGAACATGGCCGAGATGAACACGCCCGTCACATTCGAGCCGTACATGCGCTGGCCGTCGTTGAAGATGACCGGAATGGCCGCCGCCTGCTCAATGATCTTCTGATCCAGCTCGCCCCACAGTTTGTACTGCCGCTCCAGGTCCGGCTCGGCGATCGCCTCGTCGATCAGGCGCTCGATCTCCTCGTTGTGGAAGAACGAGAAGTTGAGCGTGCCGGTCTCGCCCGGCTCGGGCAGGTCGCGGCCGTCGAACAGCGGCGGGACCACGGCCGAGCCGTTCGGGAAGTCCGCCAGCCAGCCCGCGTAGATCATGTCGAAGCCCAGGCCGGGGTCGGAGATGGTGGTGTAGAAGCCCAGCGACGGCACCGCGATCGGCGTGATCTTGATGCCGACCCTCAGGTACATCTCCGTCAGCGGCTTCATCAGGCGCCTGATCGCCGGCGTGTCCCGGAACGCGACCTTGAGCTCCTTCGGGCACGTCTTGGCCGACTTGAGCAGCTCGGCGGCCTTGTCGACGTCCCCGTCCGGCCGGGTCCGGTTGCCGTAGATGTCGAACTCCTTGTGCGACGCCAGCGACGGCGGGATCATCGACGTCGCGATGTCGCCCATGATCGACCCGCCCATCGCGGTGCGGAACTTGCGCTTGTCGAAGGCGTACGCGTAGGCCTGGCGGCACTTCAGGTTCGTGATCTTCGAAGTGTTGATCGCGAAGTAGCGCACGCCGCCGGTCGGGCCGCTGGCCGTACGCCCGGCCAGCTCGGGGTCGTTGACGACCTGCTGCAGGAAGTTCGGCGCGACGTCTTGGTCGAGCATGACGCCGGAGCGCTCCTCGCCCTGGTCGGCGATCATTTTGTTGGTCTGCTCGGCCGAGTCGTTGCGGGCGATGATCACGATCTGGTCCGGGTACGCCTTGCGCACAGTGTCGGTCGCCGTGTCCCAGCTGTCGTTGCGGACCAGCGTCATCCGCTCCTTGTCGCGCGAGCCTTCCTTGACCTTGTAGGGGCCGGTCGCGAAGGGCGCGAGGTCGTACGCCTTCTTGTCGGCGCCGTCCTTCTCCGGCCGGACCGGGGCGAACACCGGCAGCGCGGCGGCGTAGCCGAAGTCGCCGACCGCCTGCTTCAGGTTGTAGCGGATGGTCCGCGCGTCCACGCACTCGATCGACTCAAGACCGTTGCCGCCGTTGTTGCCGTTGAGGAACGGGCCGGCGTAGTTCGCGGGCTTCTTCTCCAGGTAGATGCGGGCGTAGGGCAGGCCGTCCAGCATCAGTTCCGAGAAGTTGCGCTCCGCGCCGTACTTGAGCTGGGCGCAGTTGATGGCCGCGCCGTCCTGCCACTTGACGCCGTCCTTGAGCTTGAACTCCCACGTCTTGTTGCCGTTGCTGGGCCGGCCGGTGTCGGTCGCGAGATCGGGCACGATCTCACTGCTCGCCGAGCCGGGTTCGGCCTTGGTCGTGGTGAGCGTACGCGTGATCAAGCGGCTGATGTCCGAGTCGGTCGCCAGCGAGATCTTCTGCGGGTCCAGGTGGGTCGGCAGGTCTGCGACGAAGACACGCAGGGTGCCGCCCTTGGACGGGGCGTCGGCTTCGCTCGACGCGGCAGAGTCGCAGGCGGCCACGGTGGTGCCCAGCGCAAGCGCGATGGCCGCGGCAGTAAGCAGGCGCGCCCGGCGAAGGAACCGCGGGCGAGCGGGGGTGGTGGCACGGTCGCTGTGCATCGGTGTCCTCGCGAGGGGTCGAGTTCGGCTCCGGCACACTCTAAGCGCGCGAGGTGCCGGGCGAGAACCCGGGCCTCATGATCGCAACCATCTCCTGACCTTGGCCTACCCAGGGTCACGCCGCGCCTGCGAACGGTCAGGGCCGGACCGCGGTCGCGATCCGGCCCCAAGTGCGGAAAGTGCCGCTACTGCTGCTGCGTGAAGCGGCAGATGCCGGCGAACTCCTCGATGACGATGCTGGCCCCGCCGACGAGCGCGCCGTCGACATCGGGTTGTGCCATGATTCCGGCCGCGTTGGCCGCCTTCACCGAGCCGCCGTAGAGGATGCGGACCTTCTCGGCGACCTCCGGGCTGAAGGTCACGCCGATCCGCTCCCGCAGCGCGCCGATGACCTCCTGCGCGTCCTCCGGCGTCGCGGTACGCCCGGTGCCGATGGCCCAGACCGGCTCGTACGCCACGACGACCTTCTCGACCTGCTCGGCCTTCAGCCCGTCCAGCGCTGCGTCCAGCTGAGCGACCGTGTACGCCACATGCTCGCCGGTCTCGCGGATCTCCAGACCCTCGCCCACGCACAGGATCGGGACGATCTCGTTGGCCAGGGCCGCCTTCACCTTGGCGTTGACGAGCGCGTCGTCTTCCTTGTGGTACTCGCGGCGCTCGGAGTGCCCGACGACGGCGTACTGGCAGCCGAGCTTGGCCAGCATGGCGCCGGAAACCTCGCCGGTGTACGCCCCCGACACGTGCGCGGACAGGTCCTGCGCGCCGTAGCCCAGCAGCAGCTTGTCCCCGTCCACGAGGGTCTGGACGCTGCGGATGTCGGTGAACGGCGGCAGCACCACCACCTCGACGTCGGTCAGCTCCTTCTCGTTGAGCGTGAACGCCAGCTTCTGCACCAGCGCGATCGCCTCAAGGTGGTTCAGGTTCATCTTCCAGTTGCCGGCCATCAGCGGCCGGCGCACAGCCTTCGCCACGCCTCAGTCCTCCAGCGCCTTGATGCCGGGCAGCTCCTTGCCCTCCAGGTACTCCAGGGAGGCGCCGCCGCCGGTGGAGATGTGGCCGAAGCCGTCCTCGGGGATGCCGAGCGCCCGGACCGCGGCCGCGGAGTCGCCACCGCCGACGACGGTCAGCCCGTCGACCTTGGTGATGGCCTCGGCCACGCCGAGCGTACCGGCGGCGAACGGGGCCAGCTCGAACACGCCCATCGGGCCGTTCCAGAACACCGTGTGGGCGCTGGACAGCACGCCCGCGAACTCGGCTACCGACGCCGGGCCGATGTCCAGGCCCAGCCAGCCGTCCGGGATCTCGGTCGCGGCGACCGTGCGGGTCTGCGCGTCGGCGGCGAACTTGTCCGCGACCACCACATCGGACGGCAGGATGATCTTGTCAGGCGCCCGGTCGAGCAGCTCCTTGCAGGTGCCGACCATCTCGTCCTGCAGCAGCGATCCGCCGACGCCGTGGCCCTGGGCCTTGAGGAACGTGAAGCACATGCCGCCGCCGATGAGCAGCTTGTCGACCTTCGGCAACAGCGCCTCGATGACCGCCAGCTTGTCGGAGACCTTCGAACCGCCCAGCACCACGACATACGGGCGCGCCGGGTCGCCGGTGAGCGTACGCAGCACCTCGACCTCGCGCAGAACGAGCCCGCCGGCGTAGTGCGGCAGGCGAGCCGGCACGTCGAAGACGCTGGCGTGCTTGCGGTGCACCGCGCCGAACGCATCGTCCACATAGACGTCGGCGAACGCCGCGAGCTGATCGGCGAACGCGCCCCGCCCGGCGTCGTCCTTGCTGGTCTCACCGGCGTTGAACCGCAGGTTCTCCAGCAGCACGACCCCGCCCGGCTTCAGCGCCGACACCGCCGCTTGCGCGGACTCGTCGACCGTGTCGGTGGCGAAGGTCACCGGCGAGCCGAGAAGCGCCTCGAACCGCTCCGCGACCGGCGCCAGGGTGAGCGCCGGGTCGGGCGTACCCTTCGGGCGGCCCAGGTGGGACATCACAATGACCGCGGCACCGGCGTCGCGCAGGGCGGCGACCGTCGGCAGCACCGCCCGGATCCGGCCGTCGTCGGCGATTTCCGGCGAGCCCTTCACGAACGGAACGTTGAGGTCGGCGCGCACCAGAACGCGCCGACCCGAGACGCCCTCGCTCAGCAGCTCGTCGAGGGACTTGATCGTCACAGCGTCGCGCCCACGTACTTCACGAGGTCAACGAGCCGGTTGGAGTAGCCCCACTCGTTGTCGTACCAGCCGACGACCTTCACCTGGTTGCCGATGACCTTGGTCAGGCCGGCGTCGAAGATGCACGACGACGGGTCGGTCACGATGTCGGCCGAGACGATCTCGTCCTCGGTGTAGGTCAGGTAGCCCTTCAGATCACCCTCGGCGGCGGCCTTCACGGCCGCGTTGACCTCCTCGACCGACGTCTCGCGCGACGCGGTGAAGGTCAGGTCGGTGGCCGAACCGGTCGGGATCGGTACGCGCAGCGCGAAGCCGTCGAGCTTGCCCTTCAGCTCCGGCAGCACCAGGCCGATGGCCTTGGCGGCGCCGGTCGAGGTCGGCACGATGTTCAGCGCGGCGGCGCGGGCCCGGCGCAGATCCTTGTGCGGCCCGTCCTGCAGGTTCTGGTCCTGCGTGTACGCGTGGATCGTGGTCATCAGACCCTTCTCGATGCCGATCGCGTCGTGGACTGCCTTGGCCATCGGGGCCAGGCAGTTCGTCGTGCACGAGGCGTTCGAGATGATCCGGTGCGCGGCCGGGTCGTACTTGTCGTGGTTGACACCCATCACGACGGTGATGTCCTCGCCCTTGGCCGGCGCGGAGATGATGACCTTCTTGGCCCCGTTCTCGGCGTGCACCTTGGCCTTCTCGGCGTCGGTGAACAGGCCGGTCGACTCGATCACGATGTCGGCGCCCAGGTCGCCCCACGGCAGCTTGGCCGGGTCGCGCTCGGCGAACACCTTGAACGACTTGCCGTTCACGGTGATGTCGGCGTCGGTGGCCTTGACCTCGTACGGCAGCCGGCCGAGGATACTGTCGTACTTCAGCAGGTGCGCCAGCGACGCGTTGTCGGTCAGGTCGTTCGCGGCGACCAGCTCGACGTCAGCGCCCGATTGCAGCAGCGCCCGGTAGAAGTTGCGGCCGATGCGGCCGAAACCGTTGATGCCAACCCGGATGGTCACAGGTCCCATCTCCTCGCTCGCGCCGGCATCGCGCCGGCGGCCGATAGTTCTGTCCGGCAGCGTCGCCTTCCAGCACGACCCTATCCCAGCCGCCTTCCCCGTCTTGGCCCAGGTCCTTAGGACCTACCTATAAACCCATGTCCCAGGCCCGCGGGGCGCACCGTTCGCTGCTCCCGCCGGGCACCGGTCGGCCGCTAGAGCGGCCTCCCTGCGAGGTCCGTGGTTGGTGGCCGGTTGCGGCTTGTGGGCGGGCGCTGTCCTTTGCGCCGAAGGATGCGAGGGCCAGCCGTCGCGCGTTCTCTGGGATGCGCGTTCCGCGTCGTGGGACCGCTAGTCAAGATCTCGATCAGATCAGGGTTATGACCGCATGTGACCGTTCACAAGCGAGCAATATCCCTGATCTGAACCAGATCTTGGAGCACGCGCAGCTACACCGACAGCATGTCGGGAGTGACAGCGGCTTCAGTATCGGGGATGCCCAAGTCGCGAGCACGCTTGTCGGCCAAAGCGAGCAGCCGGCGGATCCGGCCGGCGATGGCGTCCTTCGTCAGCGGTGGATCCGCGAGCGCGCCCAGCTCCTCCAGCGACGCCTGCCGGTGCTCCAACCGCAGCCGCCCGGCCGAAGTCAGGTGCCCGGGAGCGTCGTCGGCGAGGATCTCCAGGGCCCGCGTCACCCGGGCCGCCGCCGCTACGGCCGCGCGAGCGGAGCGGCGCAGGTTTGCGTCGTCGAAGTTGGCGAGGCGGTTCGCGGTGGCCCGGACCTCACGGCGTACGCGGCGCTCTTCCCAAGCCAGGACGCTGGCGTGAGCGCCTACCCGGGCGAGGAGGGCGGCGATCGCGTCACCGTCCTTGACGACGACGCGGTCGACTCCGCGTACCTCGCGGGCTTTGGCGGTGGTGATGCCGAGACGGCGAGCGGAGCCGACCAGGGCCAGCGCCGACTCGGGTCCGGGGCAGGTGATCTCCAACGCGCACGAGCGCCCCGGCTCCGTCAGCGATCCGTGCGCGAGGAACGCCCCGCGCCAGGCCGCGACCTGGCAGCACATGTTGCCCGAGACCACGTGCGGCGGCAGGCCGCGTACGGGACGGCCACGCACGTCGAGCAGGCCGGTCTGGCGGGCGAGGGCCTCGCCGTCCTTGACCACTCGAACGATGTAATGGCTGCCCTTACGCAGCCCGCCCGAGGCGAGGATGTGGATCTCGCTGGGGTAGCCGTACAGGTCGGCGACGGTCGTACGCAGACGCCGGGCGACGGCGCCGGTGTCCAGCTCGGCCTCGACCACCACGCGACCGGAGACGATGTGCAGCCCGCCCGCGAATCGCAGCAGCGCGGCCATCTCGGCCCGCCGGCAGCACGGCTTGGGCACGTCCACCCGGCTGAGCTCGTCCTTGACCGCCGCCGTCATCGCCATCGCGCTACCCCAACCTTATTGACTATGTGCACTGCGTTGCTGCCGGATACCGGGTCCGGCGGCGGGCCGCCGGTCCGTTGTACTTCAACGAGCGGCGCCACGGCCCCGCCACGCTCACCGGTCAGGCGATCGTGCCACCGGCCCGGACAGCACCGGGGCCAGCGCCTTGGCCAACGCGGCCGGGTCATGCCGCGGTACGCCGGCCGCCATCGCCACGGGCGCGAGGACGAGCCGCGCACCCAGCGATTGTGCCGCGAATTTCACCGGCTCGGGGTCGTCCACGGCGGTGACATCGGCAAGAACAATATCGGCCCGGAAATCCGGCAGGTAACGGGTCAACGCCCGGAGATGGCCGGCCTGTGACAAACCCCCCGTCTCGCCCTCGGCGACCAGATTCAGCGTCACGAGCCGGCGGGCCGCGCTGCGCTGGACCGCCGCCGCCAGTTCGGGCACGAGCAGGTGCGGTATGACGCTGGTGTACCAGCTGCCGGGGCCGAACAGCAGCCAGTCCGCCTCGGCCACCGCCGCCAGCGCCTCCGGGCAGGCTCTCGGGTCCGGCGGCTCCAGGCGTACAACGTGAATCTGGCCGGGCGAAACCGCGATCTCGTGCTGGCCGCGGACGGTGACCGTGTGATCGGGCCGGGCGGGGTCCGCGCCGAGAATGTCGGCCTCGATGGTGACCGGACGGCGGCACATCGGCAGTACGCGGCCCTCTGCGCGCAGCATCGCGGCGGCGTGGTCGAGCGCCGCGACCGGATCGCCGAGCTGCTCCATCAAGCCGAGCAGGACCAGGTTGCCGACCGGATGCCCGGCCAGCGGATCGGTTCCCGCGAATCGGTGCTGGAACAGGCGGGCAGACCGTTCGCTCACCGCGTCGGTGGCGGCCAGCGCGGCCAGCGCCTGGCGCAGGTCGCCGGGCGGAAGGGCGTCGCGATCGACCCGCAGGCGGCCGCTGGAGCCGCCGTTGTCGCCGACCGTCACGACCGCCGTGATGCTGGACGGTACGCCCGACTCCCGCAGCGCCCGCAGCGACGCGGATAGGCCGGTCCCGCCACCGAAGGCGACGATCCTCACTCGCGCCCCAGGTCGCGGTGCTGGGCGCTGGCCACCACGCGCAGGTCCCTCAGGCGGCGGGCTAGTTCCTCCGCGATCGCGACGCTGCGGTGCTTGCCGCCGGTGCAGCCGACGGCGATCGTCAGGTAGCGCTTGCCCTCGCGCTCGAAGCCGGGTGCGGTCGCGTTGACCAGGCGGGCGTACGTCTCCACGAAGGTTCCAGCGCCCCGCTGCCCCAGGACGTAACGGCTGACGTCGGGGTCGCGGCCGGTCAGCTCGCGCAGCTCCGGCACCCAGAACGGGTTCGGCAGGAACCGGGCGTCGAGCACGAAGTCCGCATCCGGCGGCAGTCCGTACTTGAAGCCGAACGACAGCACTGTTACGCGCAGCTTCAGCGCATCTTCGCCGGCGAACAGCTCCTCCACCCGGGCTCGCAGCTGGTTGACGTTGAGGTGGCTGGTGTCGATGATCACATCGGCCAGGTCCCGGGCGGGCTCCAGCAAGGCGCGTTCAGCGGCGATCCCGTCGGACAGGCGGCCGTTGCCCTGCATCGGATGCGAACGGCGGACGTTCTCGAAGCGACGGATGAGGACGTCGTCGTCGGCGTCGACGAACACCACCCGCGGTGCGAAACCACGCTCCTCCAACGCTTTCACGGCACCGACGAGGTCGGCCGAGAAGGCCCGGCTGCGCACGTCGAGGACCATGGCGGTCTGCCGGGCCGCGCCGCCGGCCTGGTGAGCCAGTTCGGCCATCGGGAGCATGAGCGCCTGCGGCAGGTTGTCCACGACGTAGAACCCGACATTCTCCAGCGCCCGCGCGACCGTCGACCGGCCACCGCCGGAAACCCCGGTGACGATGACCAGATCCGTCTGCGCCCGCCCGGCTGCCTCCACGGTGGCGGTCTCCACCTTCTCCACGGTTCCTCATCCCCCTGAGCTGTGCCCCGGGCGGAGTCTACCGACCGGGTGGTTCGCCGCCCGACTCGTTATCGGCCTCATCACCGCGCAGCGCGGCCAGGATCGCCGACGCCGTACGCGGGCCGACGCCGGGAACCGTCGCGATTTCTTCAACGCTGGCGGCGGAGAGCTTCTTCACCGAGCCGAAGTGGCGCAGGAGTGCTTTGCGTCGCACCTCGCCCAGGCCCGGCACGTCGTCCAGGCTCGACGCGATCATGCGCACGGAACGGCGCTGGCGGTGGAACGTGATGGCGAACCGGTGCGCCTCGTCGCGTACGCGCTGCAACAGGTAAAGCCCCTCGGAGGTACGCGAGAGGATGACGGGCATGTCGTCGGAGGGCAGCCACACTTCCTCCAGCCGCTTGGCCAGACCGCAGACGGCCACATCGACGACGCCGAGATCGGACAGCACCGCGGCCGCGGCGTTGACCTGGGGCTGGCCGCCATCGACCACGACTAATTGCGGCGGGTACGCGAACTTCCTGGCCCGGCCGCCGCCGTCCACCCGCTCGGGATCGACCCGCTCGGCTTTGAGGTGATGGAAGCGCCGGCGGATCACCTCGGAGATGGCCGACACATCGTCGGTGGCGCCCTTGATGATGAACCGCCGGTATTCGCTCTTGCGGGCCAGGCCGTCTTCGAAGACGACCATGCTGGCGACCACGTCGGTGCCCTGGATCTGGGAGATGTCGAAGCACTCGATGCGCAGCGGCGCGGTCGGCAGGCCGAGCGCGTCTTCGATCTCCTCCAGCGCGGCCGACCGGGCGGTCAGGTCGGTCGCCCGGCGCAGCTTGTGCCGGGCCAGCGCCTCGGCTGCGTTGCGAGCGACGGTCTCCAGCAGCGCCTTCTTGTCGCCGCGCTGCGGCACCCGCAGGCTGACCCGCGATCCGCGCCGCTGACCGAGCCACGCCTCCAGGGCGTCGGCGTCGCTGGGCAACTCGGGGACGAGCACCTCGCGGGGCACATCCGAACTCTCGGCCGAGTCGCCGTAGATCTGCGAGCAGAAGTGGTGCACGAGATCGCCGGTCGTGAGCAACTCCGTCTTCTCCACGACCCAGCCGCGCTGACCCCGGATCCGCCCGCCGCGGACGTGGAAGATCTGGACCGCCGCTTCCAGCTGATCCTCGGCGAACGCGACCACGTCGGCGTCGGTGCCGTCGCCCAGCACGACGGCCTGCTTCTCCAGCGCCTTGCGGGCGGCCATGAGGTCGTCGCGGAACCGGGCGGCGCGCTCGTAATCGGTCTCGCCCGACGCCGACAGCATCTCCCGCTCCAGGCGCTTGAGCAGCTTGTCGGTGCCGCCCGCCATGAAGTCGCAGAACTCCTCGACGATCGCCCGGTGCTCCTCGGCGGTGACCCGCCCGACACACGGCGCCGAGCACTTTCCTATGTAGCCGAGCAGGCACGGCCGGTCGATCTGGCGAGCCCGCTTGAACACGCCCGCGCTGCACGTACGCGCGGGGAAGACGCGCAGCAGCAAATCGAGCGTTTCCCGGATGGCCCAGGCGTGCGAGTACGGGCCGAAGTAGCGCACGCCCTTGCGTTTCGCGCCCCGCATCACCTGTAGCCGCGGGTACTCCTCGTCCAATGTGACCGCGAGGAACGGATAGGACTTGTCGTCGCGGTAGCGGACGTTGAACCGCGGGTCGAACTCCTTGATCCAGGCGTACTCCAGCTGAAGGGCCTCCACCTCGGTGGCCACGGTCACCCAGTCCACACTGGACGCGGTGGTGACCATCTGCTGGGTCCGGGGATGCATCGACCACAGATCGGCGAAGTACGACGTGAGCCGCTGGCGCAGGCTCTTGGCCTTGCCGACGTAGATCACCCGGCCGGTCGGGTCCCGGAAGCGGTAGACGCCCGGTGACTCGGGAATGGTGCCGGTGGCGGGGCGGTACGTCGAAGGATCGGCCACGTACGCCAGCCTACCGAGAGGCACCGACAAACCGCGGAGCGCAGCGGGCCGTGCTGCTCCCCCAGCTCGGTCCGCTCGCTCCCGGCGATTCTTCGCGGCCGGCGGGGCCGGCCTCAGCTGGACAATGGCGACGGACGTCAGGCGAGCGTGATGTCCGACCCCGTCACCTTGATCGCCACGGCGGGCAGGGCCTGCGTGGCCGGCGGGCTCACGACCGCGCCGTCGGTGATGGAGAACTTGCTGAAGTGGCAGTTGCAGTTGATGGTCCCACCCGAGACGTCGCCCAGCGGGCACTGCATGTGCGAGCAGGTGCTGCTGAACCCCTTGAACGTGCCGGCGGTCGGCTGCGTCACGATGACGCCCTTGTCCGCGACGACTTTGCCGCCGCCGACCGGCACTTCGCTGGTCTTGGCCACGAATTCGGCCCCGGGGTCGCTGCCCGTACCGCCCGACGGGCTGGCCGCCGGAGGAGTCGCCGAGCCGCTCGCCGGCGCACCCGACGGGCTGGCCGCCGGGTTCGACCCGGAGGTGGCCGCCGGATCGGGATCGTCGGAGCAGGCCGCCAGCAGTGCCGCTGCGCCGACCGCTCCGGCGCCGGTGAACAGGGCCCGGCGCGACGGGTGGGGTGTCTCGATCTTCTCACTCACGTTGCCCAGGCTAGCCGCGAAGCCCGTGAGGTTCCGCTCGAAAGCGATCACAGTTCGCTGAGTGTCCGCTGACCGTACGCCCCACCGTGCCGAGCTGACGAGCTGGCCCGGCTTCGGAAAGCGGCCCGGGCTCGGGCCCCAGCGGTTCACCCCGCCGGGCCAGCTCGTCCCCTTAGGCTAGGCCCCGTTTCTGAGACTTCGCTTAAACGGCGGTGCGCTAGACCTTGGCGGCCGCGCGCTTGGCCGGAGCCTTCCGGGCGCTGGCGACCGTACGCTTCTTCGGCTGGGCGGGCACCTCGGTCAGCATCCGGCGCAGGAACTCACCGGTGTGCGAATCGGACACCTGCGCGATCTGCTCGGGCGTACCCTCGGCGATCACGAGGCCGCCGCGGTGGCCGCCCTCGGGGCCCATGTCGATGATCCAGTCCGAGTTCTTGATGACGTCGAGGTTGTGCTCGATGACGATGACCGTGTTGCCCTTGTCCACCAAGCCCTGCAAGACCAGCAGCAGCTTGCGGATGTCTTCGAAGTGCAGCCCGGTCGTGGGCTCGTCGAGCACGTAGACCGTCCGGCCGGTGGACCGCTTCTGCAGCTCCGACGCGAGCTTGACGCGCTGCGCCTCGCCGCCCGACAGCGTCGGCGCGGGCTGCCCGAGGCGTACGTAGCCCAGGCCGACGTCGACCAGCGTCTTGAGGTGACGGTGGATCGCCGGGATCGCCTCGAAGAAGCCGGCCGCCTCCTCGATCGGCATCTGCAGCACCTCGGCAATGGTCCGGCCCTTGTAGTGGACCTCCAGGGTCTCCCGGTTGTACCGGTCGCCCTTGCAGACCTCGCACGGTACGTAGACGTCGGGCAGGAAGTTCATCTCGATCTTGATCGTGCCGTCACCGGCACAGTTCTCGCAGCGCCCGCCCTTGACGTTGAACGAGAACCGGCCCGGACCGTAGCCGCGCACCTTCGCCTCGGTCGTCTCGGCGAACAGCTTGCGGATGTTGTCGAACACCCCGGTGTAGGTGGCCGGGTTCGACCGCGGCGTACGCCCGATCGGCGACTGGTCGACGCCGACGACCTTGTCCACATGCTCCAGCCCGGTGACCCGGGTGTGCCGCCCCGGCACCAGGCGGGCTCCGTTGACCTGGTTCGCGAGTACGGCGTACAAGATGTCGTTGACGAGCGTCGACTTGCCCGAGCCGGACACGCCCGTGATCGAGATGAGCTGGCCGAGCGGGAACGTGACGCTCAGGTTGCGCAGGTTGTGCTCGCGCGCACCGACCACCGTGAGCTCGCGGCCCTTGGTCTGGGGACGCCGCCGCGCCGGCACCGGTATGTTGCGGCGCCCGGCGAGGAACGAGCCGGTCAGCGACGCCTCGTTGGCCAGCAGCTCGTCGTAGGTGCCCGAGTGGACGATCGCGCCACCGTGCTCGCCCGCGCCGGGGCCGATGTCGACGATCCAGTCGGCCGTCTTGATGGTGTCCTCGTCGTGCTCGACGACGATGAGGGTGTTGCCCAGGCCGCGCAGCCGCACCAGCGTCTCGATGAGCCGGTGGTTGTCGCGCTGGTGCAGGCCGATCGACGGCTCGTCGAGCACGTACAGCACGCCGACCAGGCCGGAGCCGATCTGCGTGGCGAGCCGGATGCGCTGCGCCTCGCCGCCGGACAGCGACCCGGCCGGGCGGTCCAGCGACAGGTAGTCGAGCCCGACGTCGAGCAGGAACTTCAGCCGCGCGTTGATCTCCTTGAGGACCCGCTCTGCGATCATCAGCTGCCGGTCGGTCAGCTCCATCGTCGCCAGCAGCTCGGCCGCCTCGCCGACGGAGAGCGAGCAGACCTCTGCGATGCTGCGGCCGGCGATCGTCACGGCGAGCACTTCGGGCTTGAGCCGGGCGCCGCCGCAGACCGAACACGGCACCTCGCGCATGTAGCCCTCGTACTTCTCGCGGCTCCACTCGCTGTCGGTGTCGGCGTGCCGGCGCTCCAGCCACGGCACGACGCCCTCATACCCGGCGTAGTACGAGCGCTCGCGGCCGTACTTGTTGCGGTAGCGCACGTGGACCTGGTTCTCCACGCCGTGCATGATGATCTTCTGAGCCTTGCCCGGCAGCGCCCGCCACGGCGTGTCCAGGTCGAAGCCCTGCTCATCGCCCAGCGAGCTGAGCACCTGGACGAAGTAGTCGAAGGTGTGCCCGTTGGCCCACGGCGCGATCGCGCCGTTGCGGATGGTCTTCTCCGGGTCCGGCACGAGCAGCTCCGGGTCGACCTCCTTCTTCTGGCCCAGGCCGGTGCATTCGGGGCAGGCGCCGTAGGGCGCGTTGAACGAGAAGACCCGCGGCTCCAGGTCCTCGATCGCCAGCGGGTGCTCGTTGGGGCAGGCGAGGTGCTCGCTGAACTTGCGCTCGCGGTGCTCGTCGTCTTCGGGCAGGTCGACGAAGTCCAGGATGATGATGCCGGCGGCCAGGCCGAGCGCGGTCTCGACGGAGTCGGTGAGGCGCTGCTTGGCCGACGCCTTCACGGCGAGGCGGTCGATCACCACCTCGATGGTGTGCTTCTCCTGCTTCTTCAGCTTCGGAACGTCGGTCAGCGGATACACGATCCCGTCGACGCGGGCCCGCGCGAAGCCCTTGGACTGCAGCTCGTGGAACAGGTCGAGGTACTCGCCCTTACGGCCGCGGATCACCGGCGCCAGCACCTGGAAGCGCGTACCCTCCGGCATCGCCAGCACCCGGTCGACGATCTGCTGCGGCGACTGCTTGGTGATCGCCTCGCCGCAGACCGGGCAGTGGGGCTCGCCGACGCGGGCGTACAGCAGACGGAGATAGTCGTAGACCTCGGTGATGGTGCCCACCGTCGAACGCGGGTTGCGGGAGGTCGACTTCTGGTCGATCGAGACGGCCGGGGACAGGCCCTCGATGAAGTCCACATCGGGCTTGTCCATCTGACCGAGGAACTGCCGGGCGTAGCTGGACAGCGACTCGACGTAGCGGCGCTGGCCCTCGGCGAAGATCGTATCGAATGCCAGGCTCGACTTGCCCGATCCGGAGAGCCCGGTGAACACGATCATGGCGTCGCGCGGCAGATCCAGGTTCACGTCACGCAGGTTGTGCTCCCGCGCACCACGGATGATCAAACGGTCAGTCACCGCTAAAGCTCCTAGATCCGGCGCTCATTCCGACAGGTCCCGCCCGGCAGGCAGGGCCTGCCGGACTTTAGCCGCCGGGTATGACAAGAACGAGTCGACGCAGGTCGGCGACGCCGCGGACCGCCCTCAAGCCTGCCACGTGCCGCGCCCAACACCCTAACGCGTACCCATTCGGACAGGTGTCCGAAGGGTCACCCAGGCGTGTCACATCGGGCGCCGGCCTTGTGCCTTCCTGAAACGAGCGGCCTTACGCTGCGATTCCCGGGCCAGCTCCTTCTGCAGCCGCAGCCAGCTCGTCCACCGCCGCCCGGTCAGCTCGCCGCCGTCCAGCGCCGCCTGCACCGCGCAGCCGGGTTCGGAGGTGTGCGTACAGTCACCGAATTTGCACTGCATCGCCAGCTCGTCGACGTCGGCGAAGGCCCGGACCAGACCCACCGAGCCGTCCAAGAGGCCGACGCCGCGCAGCCCCGGCGTGTCCAGCACCGCACCGCCGCCGGGCAGGGGTACCAGCGCTCGGTACGTCGTGGTGTGACGGCCCTTGCCGTCGACTCGGCGTACACCCTGGGTCAGCATGACCGGCACGCCCGCGAGCGCATTCACGAGCGTCGACTTCCCCGCGCCCGATGGGCCGAGAAGAGCGAGCGTTTTGCCCGGCGCGACCAGCGGCTGCAGCTCCAGAACGCCTTCGCCGTGGTCCACGCTCACGGTGCGGACGGGTACGCCCGGCGCGATCTGGCGAACCTGCTCGGCGACCGCCCGGGGCTGCGCGCTCACGTCGGCCTTGGTCAGCAGGACCATCGGGTCCGCGCCGCTGTCCCAGGCCAGCGCCAGCAAGCGCTCGATCCGCCCCAGGTCCGGCCCGGCGTCCAGCGGCTCCACGACCGCGGCCGTGTCCATGTTCGCCGCCAGCACCTGGCCCGTGGCGTCCTTGTCCGCGGTACGCCGGATGATCGCCGTACGCCTCGGCAGCACCGCTTCGACGGTGGTACGCCGATCCGGCCAGTCGCGGATGACGACCCAGTCCCCGGCGCACGGCAGCCGCACCGGATCCACGGCGGCCCGCGTCATGACTCCTCCGCCCAGGCTGGCCCGGTCGGTGCCGAACTTGGTCAGCACCGTACACACACCCCGGTCCACTCGAAGAACCCGGCCCGGTCGCGTGTCGGACCGATCGAACGGCGCGTACGCCGCGGCGAAGTGGTCGTCCCACCCCAGCGAGTCCATCTGCCTCATCTCTCTCGGCTGTCGTTCACCATGGTCAGCTTGTTCCTGGCCGAGCGCACCTCATATTTCCGGCCGATCCTTCGCCCGCACTGGGACCTCCCTTATCCGTCCTACCGGCGAGTACGCTTCCGGACATGCCCTCGCTCGATGTCCGTTTCCTGTCCGTCGGTCCGATGGACAACATCGCGTACCTGCTGCGCTGCACCGCGACCGGCGAGCAGCTGCTGATCGACGCCGCCGCCGAGCCCGCGCGCCTGCTGGAATTCGCCGGCCCCGACGGGCTGGCCACGATCGTCACCACCCACCAGCACCGCGACCATTGGGGCGCGCTCGCCGAGGTGGCGAAGGCGACCGGCGCCAAGGTACTCGCCCACCCCGCCGACGCCGGGCCGCTGCCGGTGCCGACCTCGCCCATCGTCGAGGGCGATGTGATTCACGTGGGCGAGGTTCCGTTGGAGGTCATCCACCTCGTCGGCCATACGCCGGGCTCGGTCGCGCTGCTCTACGACGGCGATCCGCCCCGGGTCTTCACCGGTGACAGCCTGTTCCCCGGTGGCGTGGGCGGAACGTGGGGCGATGCGGCGGCATTCGACTCGCTCTTCCACGACGTCACGACGAAGCTATTCGACCGGCTGCCTGACGAGACGATCGTCCACCCCGGACACGGCAGGCCGACGTCGATCGGTCGCGAGCGGCCCTCTCTGCCGGAATGGCGCCGGCGCGGCTGGTAGCCGGCACGAGGTGCGGCGCCGGGGTGTGGGAGATCCCGTGCCCGCGAACATCCAATGGTTGCCGATTTTCCCGACTTGACGGTATCAGCGAGCCGGGCTGACTACTTTGAGGAAGGAGAGCCCTGCCTGCCTGGAGGGGCGCCGGTGACAGGAGCGGGGGCATGACCGAAGACATCGCGACCGACGGAATCGAGACCATGGGGCCGATCGATTACCTGATCGTGGAGTTCCCCGGCAACAGGATGACGGGCGAGGGCATTCCGTTGCTGCTCGACCTCGTCGAGAACGGCACCATCCGGATCATCGATCTGGCGTACTTCCGCAAGGATCTGGACGGCGCCATCACCGCCATCAAGATCGAAGACCTGGACGACGAGGGCGCCCGGCTGTTCGAGGTGTTCGAGGGCGCCGCCTCCGGCCTGCTCGACAACGAGGACTTCGCCGAGGCGGCCAACGCCGTGGAGCCGGGCAACTCCGCCGGGATCATCGTCTACGAGAACCGCTGGGCCGCTCCGCTGGCCACCGCCTGGCGCCGGGGCGGCGCTCAGGTCGTGGCGTACGGGCGGATTCCGGTCCAGTCGATGCTGGCCGCGCTCGGGGTGACCGAGTGATGCGGGAACGGGGGTAGCGGAGATGGGACTCATTCGGGGCGTTGCGCGTACGGCGGTGATCGCGGGAACGGCGACGGCCGTGTCCAACCGCGTTTCGCGGCGCCAGGCCGGGCGCTGGGCTCAGCAGGAGGATCAGGCTCAGCAGGCTCAGCAAGCGGAGGCTTACCAGCAACAGCAGGCCGCACAGCCAGCGGCGGCTCCGCCGGCGGGCATGTCGATGGACGACAAGGTGGCTCAGCTCAAGTCGCTGGCCGACCTCAAGGCTCAGGGCATCCTGACCGACGCCGAGTTCGAGCAGCAGAAGGCGGCGATCCTCAACTCCTGACGGCACGGGCGCCGAACCGCCGGGCGATGGGCTCGGCGGTCAGCCCGTGCGTCAGGACGCTGAGCAGAACCGTCGCCGCCACCAGCACACCGACCAGGTCGGCTGCCCGCCGGTCAACTGCTCCAAGGCGATCAGGCCGAGGATGACGCTCGGCAGACCGGTCGGCCCCAGCCACCCGAGCAGCAGTTTGTCGTACGCCGGCCGGCGTACGCCCACCAGGCTGAGCATGACCGGAGCCACGCGTACGACCGTCAGGCTGAGCCGCGCGTACGCGCACCGCGCAGGAGCCGGCCCGGCAGCATGAGCGCCACCGGCACGGTTACGCTGAACCGAGCGGCCTTCGCCGAGATCAAGGCCCAGGCGATCAGCACAACCGCGAGGGTGATCACCGGCTTCACCTGCATATTCTCGTAAAGCACCGGCGCCGTGGCCACCGGTTCGACCGGCCTGTGGCCGGCTCGGCGTCACGGTGGCAGGCTGGACCTTCACCCAGGGTCAAGGCCCACCATGGGTGGCGCCGGGCCACCCAGGCCCGCGACGAGGACCGGCCTACGCGAATCACGAGACCGAACAAAGGGGTGACGAGTGCTGACGATCGGCGAGTTCGCGCGGGCCGCCCGCCTGTCGCCCCGGGCGCTGCGGCTCTACGACAAGCTGGGATTGCTGCCGCCGCAGGTGGTGGACGCCGACAGCGGCTACCGCTACTACCACCCGGATCAGCTCGAACGCGGGCGGCTCATCGCCTGGCTGCGCCGGCTGGGTATGCCGCTGGATCTGATCCGGGCCGTCTGTGACGCCGCGCCCGAGGCCGCCGCCAAGGAGATCGAGCGGTACCGCGCGCTGATCGCGGCGGAGGCGGCCACCCGGGACCGCCTCGCCGAGTTCCTCGTCGACCACTTCTCCCGAAGGGCCGACATGCCTCCCACTTTGAGCATCCGGTACGCCGCCCGCAGCGACGCTGGTCCGGGCCGCGACAGCAACGAGGACACGGCGTACGCCGACGACCGCCTGCTCGCCGTGGCGGACGGCATGCGCGGAGCGGCCGGTGATCTAGCCAGTGCCGCTGCCGTGACCGCGTTGCGCAACATCGAACCAGTCGCTGCGGGTGACGTGCTGCCGGCCCTGGCCGAGGCGGTGCAGCGGGCCCAGGAATCCCTCGGCGCCATCGCCGGTGAGAACGGGCAGGCGGTCACCACCTTGACTGCGATGCTCTGGTCCGGCTCGGAGCTGGCCTTGGTCCACATCGGAGACACACGGGCCTACGTGCTGCGCGATGGCCGGCTGTTCCAGATCACCCACGACCACACCTACGTACAGTCGCTTGTAGACAGTGGTCGGCTCACACCCGATGAGGCCATGTCGCATCCGCAGCGGGCGCTTCTCATCCGTGCGCTGACTGCGGACGGCGTACCGGAGCCGGACTTGAGCGTGCACGAGGCTCACGCGGGCGACCGGTATCTGCTCTGCACCGATGGGCTTTTCGCCACGGTGCCCGACGACGACCTTCGGGCCGCCCTGTCGGCGCCCAGCGAACCCGACCAGGTCGTCGACGATCTGGTCGAGCGGGCGTACCGGGCCGGGGCTCGGGACAACATCGCCTGCGTCGTCGCTGACATCGTCCCCGCCTGAGGCCGGGCAGCACAGGGTCTCATCGGAGCCCGGCGAGGCGGCAAAGCGCCGCGAATCCGTCGTCGGTACCCGGCCAGTGGCGGCGTACGGCGTCCAGCCCCGCCCGGCGTACGACCGAACGGAGCACCGCCGCGGCGATGATCGCGTCGTCGGCGTACCCGATGATGGGTATGAAGTCCGGGATGAGGTCGATCGGGACGGCCAGGTACGCCATGAGCAGCCCGAGCCGGACGCGAACCCCGCGAGGCAGTGACCGGTCGGCCGCCAGCCGCCGCAGCAGGCGCAGCAGGTCGGGCAGCAGACGGACGGCCTCGGTCAGCAGCGGACCGCGCGGCCGGACCAGGAGCAGGCCGACGGCGAGCGCGAGCCACGAGGCGAGCAGCGCCACGCCGATCCCGATCAGGATGTCGCGGACCATCCGGCGACTATAAGTGACCGCACGAGCACCCCGGCCGGGCCGCACCCCTGCGCAGCTGACCGCTTAGCCCTGATCGGTACCGGCCGGGGTGGCGGCCGTCCCAGAAAGGCTCGTGACGGCCGCGACGAGGATGGCGTCGTCGGCCGGGTCCACGGTGCGAAGGTCGAGCCGGCACTGTCCATTCTCGACTCGCCCGACGACGGGCGGGCGGCCCGCCCGGAGCTGGGCAGCGTACGCCTCCGGCACGGCGACAGCGGCGCTGGGCAGGGTGACGCCCGGCGCCGCACCACCACCGACCGCGGATTCACACTCGACCGCAAGGGCCTCGATGCCTTGCGCCGTAAGGAGTCCAGCGATACGCCGAGCCCGGCTCAGCAACGCGTCCACGGGCACGTCGAGCGCAGCGGGAACGGGCGGCGTCGGCCCGGTCAGCGTCGCTTCCAGCGCGGCCAGCGTGAGCTTGTCCACCCGAAGGGCCCGAGCCGCGGGGAAGCGGCGGAGCCGGTCGATCAGATCCGCCCGCCCGAGGAGCAGCCCGGCCTGGGGCCCGCCGAGCAGCTTGTCGCCGCTGGCCGTTACCAGATCCGCGCCCGCCCGCAACACCGAGGCGGCGTCGGGCTCGTCGGGCAGCAGCGGATGCGGTCGCAGTAAACCGGAGCCGATGTCCACGACGACCGGCGTACCGAGGCCGGCCAGCTCGGCAACGGAAACGGATGCGGTGAAGCCGGAGATGACGAAGTTCGAGGGGTGCACCTTGAGGATGAACCCGGTCGCCGGCCCGATCGCGTCGGCGTAGTCGCGTACGGTGCAGCGGTTGGTCGTACCGACCTCGCGCAGCGCTGCGCCACCCGATCGCAGCAGATCGGGGATGCGGAACCCGTCGCCGATCTCGACCAGCTCACCGCGGCTGATGACGATCTCCTTGCCGCCGGCCAGGGCCAGGGCGCACAGCAGCAGCGCGGCGGCGTTGTTGTTGACCACGTGGACCGCCTCGGCGTCGGGCACCGCCGCGGACAATGCTCGCAGCGCTCCCCGGCCGCGCCGGGCCCGCTGCCCGGTGGCGAGGTCGAACTCGACGTCGGTCGCGCCGGCCGCTACTTGCAGCGCCGTCTTGGCCGCCGCCGACAGCGGTGCGCGGCCGAGGTTCGTATGGATGACCACGCCGGTCGCGTTCACCACGTCGACCAGGCTGGTGGCGTACGCGGGCAGACCGGCGATGGCAGCGCGGGCGACGTCGGCGGGAGCGATCTCGCCCGACCGCGCCCGCTGCTGAGCCGCGACGACGATCGCCTTCACCGCTGCGCGCCCGAGGCGTTCGGCGGCCGCGGCCAGCTCCGGCAGCGCCAGCAGCACATCGGTAGCGGGAATCGCACGGCGTGCGTCCGGCCCGTTACCGGTGGACAATGCATCAATGTCCATCACGACCCCTCCCGGAGTGGAGTCTGCCCGTCTCACCCAGTACGCGCACGGCGGCGGCTGCGCGTGCAAGATCCCGCCAGGGGAGCTGGAGGCGATCGTATCGGCGTTGCGCCTCGATGCGCCCGTTCCGGGGGCGTACGGCGATCTCCTGGTCGGTGTGGACGACGGCGACGACGCGGCCGTGGTCGCCAACCCGGACGGCGGTCCGGCGTTCGTCCTCACCACCGACTTCTTCACGCCGGTCGTCGACGACGCGTACGACTGGGGCCGGATCGCCGCCACGAACGCCCTCTCCGATGTGTACGCCATGGGCGGCCGCCCGGTGGTGGCGGTGAACCTGCTCGGCTGGCCCCGCGACGTGCTGCCGATAGACCTGGCCACCGAGGTCCTCAAGGGCGGTCTCGACGTCGCGACGCGAGCCGGGTGCCACCTCGTCGGCGGCCACAGCGTCGACGATCCGGAGCCTAAGTACGGCTTGGCCGTCACCGGGATCGTCGACCCGCTGCGGATGCTGCGCATCGACAAGGGCCGGGCCGGGCTGCCGCTGAGCCTGACCAAGCCGCTGGGGATCGGCGTACTCAACTCGCGGCACAAGGCGAGCGGACAGGTGTTCCCGCAAGCGATCGCCGCGATGACGACGCTCAACCGCGAAGCGTCCGAGCGGGCGGTCCTGGCCGGCTGGCAGTGCGCCACCGACGTCACCGGCTTCGGGCTGCTGGGGCACGCGTACAAGCTGGCTCGGGCGAGCGGCGTGACGGCCGCGATCGACGCCGCGGCCGTACCGTATCTCGACGATGCCCGCAAAGCCGCGCGCGACGGGTTCATCAGCGGCGGCACCCGCCGCAACCTCGACTGGGTCCGCCCCCACACCGCACTGGACACGGTGGACGAGCTGGAGGCATTGCTGCTGGCGGACGCCCAGACGTCGGGGGGACTGCTGATCGTGGGTGAGATACCGGGCGCGACGGTGATCGGGGAGCTTCTCCCGCGTGGCGAGGCGACGGTGATCGTGCGAGGGTAGGGTCGCCACGGAGGTGTTTGCCGGCTGGTGCCGGCCGCGGCCTTCAAAGCCGTACGGGCGTGTGACCAACGCGCCGGCGGGTTCGATTCCCGTCCGCCTCCGCCACCCCACCAACCCCGTCCGCCCCACACCAACCCCGTCCAAGGGATAGCGATGTACGTGATCGCCACGGCCGGCCACGTCGACCACGGCAAGTCGGCGCTGCTGCGCGCCCTGACCGGCATGGAGCCGGATCGCTGGGAGGAGGAGCGCCGCCGCGGCCTCACCATCGACCTGGGCTTCGTGTGGATGGCGGGCGCACACGGCCCGATCGCCTTCGTCGACGTGCCCGGTCACGAGCGCTTCGTCGGCAACATGCTGGCCGGGGTCGGCCCGGTGCCGGCCGTGCTCTTCGTCGTCGCCGCCGACGAGGGCTGGATGCCGCAGTCCGCCGAACATCTGACCGCGCTCGACGCTTTGGGCGTACACCATGGACTCCTGGCCGTGACCAAGACGGACCTGATGGAACCGGAGCTGGCGGCGGAGGAGGCGTTGACCGAGATCGCCCGCACGAGCCTGGGCGACGTGCCCTGGGTGGGCGTGAGCGCGCGGACCGGCGAGGGCCTGGACGACCTGCGCAAGGCGCTCGACCGCCTGACCCTCGGCCTGCCCGGGAGCGATCCCGCGGCCCCGGTGCGGCTCTGGGTGGATCGAGCCTTCACGATCCGCGGCGCGGGGCTCGTGGTCACGGGCACCCTCGCCGCGGGACGGATCGCCGTCGGCGACACCCTCCAGCTCGTCCGCACCGGCAAACCCTTCGTGGTACGCGAGATCCAGTCGATGAACGAGCATGTGGACCAGGCGTCGGGGGTGGCCCGGGTGGCGCTGAACCTGCGTGGTGCCAGGCGTGGCGACGCCGTACGCGGAGACGCGTTGCTCCACGGCGGCGCGTTCCGGCTGACGAGCCAGGCCGATGTGCGTACGCGCCTGTGCTTGCCGGAGGACCTGCCGCCGAAGGTCCTCGCCCACATCGGAGCGGCCACAGTGGACTGTCGTGTACGCCCGCTCGGCGGCGACACCGCGCGTCTGAGGTTCGCCGAGCCGCTGCCCCTTCGGATCGGCGATCACCTGGTGCTGCGCCACGATCGCGGTGTGGCCGGCGGTGCGGTGGTCCTCGACGCCGACCCGCCCGCCTTCACCCGCCGCGGTGCGGCCCGCCGCCGCGCGTCCGACCTCGAAGACTTCTCCGATGTACCGGACGCGACGGCCGAGCTGAACCGCCGGGGCATCGTACGCCAGGCCGCACTGCACGAGGTCGGCATCGAGCCACCGGTCGCGCCGCTCGTCGGGGATTGGCTGGTGGCTCCGGCGCTCGCCGAGGAGCTGACCGAGCGGCTCGGTACGCTGGCCTCGGATCGGACCGCGGATCCGGCCGCGCCACCGCTGAAGGTCGACGAGGCCCGCAAGGCGTTGTCGCTTCCCGATGCGCGGCTCGTACCGGCGCTACTCCCACCACCGTGGACAGTACGCGATGGAATGATCGTCAGCGCCGCTGCTCCGGACACGCTGGCTCCGGCCGTCCGGGCGGCGCTCGACGTGCTCGAAGCCCGCGGCTTCACCGTTCCCACCGAGGAGGATCTCGCCCAGCTCGGTCTCACCGCCGCCGCGGTTGCGGCCGCCGTACGCGCCCGGCGGATGGTCCGCCTCGCCCCCGACGTGGTGCTGACCACCACGGCCGTCGACGCCGCGCTCGCAATGGTCGCCGCATTGCCCCAGCCGTTCACCGCATCGCAAGCGCGCGAAGCACTCGGCACCAGCCGCAAGGTCGTGGTGCCGCTGTTGGAGTACCTCGCACGCGAGGGGCGTACGCGCCGCGACGGCGAGGGCCACCGAGTTCGCGACCGGTAGCCGGGTCAGAACTGAGCGCTGAATATCACCGCGGCCCGCAGCGCCAGTACGCCCAGCACCACGAGCCACGGCAGCACCGCTACGCTCGCGGACAAGGCGCCCGCGTCACCCCGGCCGGATGGTCCGACGGCGTGCGGCAAGCCGAATCCGCTGATGCCGGGGACCAGGCTGATCAGAACGAACACCCACAGCAGCAGCCACGGCAGGGCGAAGGCCGTGCCCACCGCGCCCGCCTGGAAGATCGTGATCGTGAAGGCGACGATGAGGGCCAGCTCCAGGATCTGGAACCACTGCTCGCCGCGGACCAGAAAGTCCGTGCTGTAGCGGGCGAGGCGCCGGAACCGGGTGAGCCAGATCAGCACGGCGACCGATGCCGACAGCCCGGAGGCGAGGAACAGCCCGCCCAGCGCCCACGTGTCGCTCCACACCGGCTGGTTGGAGACCGAGAGCAGCACGCCGGTGTACCCGGCCACGAACAGGCCGAGCAGCATGCCGAGGAAGACCATCACCGCGCCGAGCCAGCTGCGGTCCAGGCGAGCCACCAGCCGCGCGAGGCCGAAGCGCAGCCGGTCGTCGCGAACCAGGGCGGCGATGAAGGACACCGTCGCGAACGCGCCGAACACGAGCAGCGCCCAGGCACCGACCGACATCGGCGACCAGTACTTGAAGATCGGCCCGACGTCGCCGGGGGTGGTGTTGACGAGCATGTGCCAGAACCGGATCGGCTCGCCGAGGTCGATCACGAGCAGCGGGGGGCACGGAAGGAGGGTCACGAACGCCGTGTAGTAACCCAGGCGCGACGCGGGCTCGTCGGACGGGCGGCCGAACAGGCGCAGCAGCGAGGCGACCGCGTACGAGCCGCCGGAGATGCCGGCGAAGAAGAAGTAGAACAGGATGTACCAGGTCCAGTCGGGCGGTCCCGCGAAGTGCTCAGTCATCACGCGGCTCCCTCTCGGAGCGGACCGGGACCGGCGATTCGGCCGGACGGCGGCGGCGTACGGCGATGAGCCCGCCGAGCAGCGCCAGCGCCGCGGTGATCGCCGTGGTCAGATACCCGAACTTGTTGTTGCGGCTGGGCAGCACGGCGTCTTGCGCACTCGGCATCTGGTACTTCTCCGGCTCGTCCATCAGCAGGAAGAACGCGTTCAGTCCACCGTAGACGGAGTCGTCGGCGCCGTAGAGCCGGGCCTGCGACACTCCGGTGGAATGCAGCGCATCCACCCGCTTCTGCGCCTTCTCCCGCAGCTCGATGACCGGTCCAAACTGGATGGACTGGGTCGGGCACGCCTTGGCACAGGCCGGTTCCATCCCGCCCTGCAGCCGGTCGTAGCACAGCGTGCACTTCTGCGCGACGCCCTTGTGCTCGTCCAGCCCGATGACGTCGTAGGGGCAGGCCGCGATGCAGTCGCGGCAGCCGTTGCAGACGTCCGGCTGGATGTAGACGGTGTCGAACTCGGTCCGGATGATCGCCCCGGTCGGGCAGACCTCCAGGCAGCTGGCCCGCTGGCAGTGCTTGCAGACGTCCGACATCATCAGCCAGGCCTTGCCGTCGCCCGGCCCGACCGCCTTGTCGGTCACGTTGTCGATGAACTGCACATGCCGGAAGTTCTGCGCGCCGAGATCGCCGGTGTTGTCGTAGCCGTCGCCGAAGACCGGCGGATTGTCGTCCAGCTCGTTCCACGCCTTGCAGGCGACCTCGCAGGCCTTGCAGCCGATGCACACGCTGGTGTCGGTGAAGAACCCATACGCCGTCCCCGGCTTGATCTCAACCATTTAGAACCCCATGATGTTCGGAGTGATCTTGGTTAGCCCGTGGTCGGCCGCGTACAGGTCGAGCGGCACGGCGGCCAGCTCGTCCACGTCCGGCACGGCATCGCGATCGCGGCCGAGGTCGACGTCGATCAGGTAGTGCCGGCAGGACCGGCAGGCGTCGATGCGCAGGTGCGGGAAGCGGTCGCCGGACTCCTCGGCGTACAACGTGCGCTGGGCGCCTTGGCTCTCGCCGCAGGACGGGCACGCGGTGCGCGAGTAGTCCCAGGTTTGCGAGCAGCGGGCGCAGACCAGGCGCCGGCGCTCGCTGACGAGCGGATCACCGCCCGGCGGCCGCACGCTGAGCTGAGGCGGACCCCCGCAATGCTGGCAGTGACGCTCGTCGGCGGGCTCGGCGGCCGGGATCGGCAACGGCTTCAGGCAGGTTCGCACGAGGTACCGCTGCACCGGCGGCAGGTCGCCGCCGGCCAGCCACACCGAGATCGCCTCATCCATGTCGCCCGGCTCCCGCACCGCCTCGGCCAGGAACCGCGGCCCCGAGGCGACGGTCGCGTCGACGATGCGGGGCAGCACCTTCCCCGCGTCCGTCTCTCCCCTTTCCCACGTGTACGCCCAGACTTCGGCGACGGCGATGTAGAGCCGCAACACCTCGGCCGCGAAGCCATAGCGGGCCCGCAGAGCCCCGGCACGCCGCCGGTGCGCCGCCCACGGATCGCGCTCGCCGGCCATGTCGTCACATCTTCTCGATGTTGACCAGGAACGCCTTGAACTCCGGTGTCCGCGCGCTCGCATCGCCGACGAACGGGGTCAGCGCGTTGGCCAGCCAGTGCTGGCCGGTTTTGATGCCGACGAAGCCCCAGTGGATCGGTATGCCGATCTGGTAGACCTTCTTGCCGTCGATGGTGAGCGGGCCGAGGCGGCTCGTCACCACGGCACGCACCTCCAGCTTGCCGCGCATCGACGAGACCCGGACGGCGTCGCCGTTCTTGATGCCCTTCTCCGTGGCCAGTTCCGCGGGCACCTCGACGAAGGCTTCCGGTTGCAGCGCCACCAGCTGGTCGACGTTCTGCGTCACGTAGTGCTCGTGTTCCGTCAGCCGGTACGACGTCGCCACGTACGGGAACTTGTCGGGCGTACCGAAGCGGTTCTGGCGCCCGGCGCGCTCGTCGTACAGGAACGCCACCGGTGTCGTGGACACCTTGGGGTGCAGCGGGTTCTGCACCGGCGACTCGATCGGCTCGTAGTGCTCCGGGAACGGACCGTCGGACACGCCGTTGCTGAACAGCCGGCCCACGCCCTCACCGGTCATGATGAACGGCAGCGGCGATTCGGCCTTCGCCGGGTCGGCGGTCGCCGGGTAGTCCGGCACGTCGCCGGCCCACTTGCCGGCCGCGGCGTCCCACTGGATGCCGGGCCGCTGCGGATCCCACGGCTTGCCCTGCGGGTCGGCCGACGCGCGGTTGTAGAGCACGCGCCGGTTGGCCGGCCACGACCACGCCCAGTTCGGGTAGAAGCCCATGCCGGTCGGGTCGTTCTTGGCCGGGTCCTGGATGCCGTCGCGGCGCTTGGTCAGGTTGCCGGCCTCCGGGTAGTGGCCGGTGTAGATCCAGTCGCCGGCCGTGGTGGTGCCGTCGTCCTTGAGGTCGGCGAAGGTGGCCAGCCGCTGCCCGGTGACCAGGCTCTTGCCGTTGATCTCCTGAGCGATCTCGTCCAGCTCGGGCTTGGCCGGGTCCTTGTAGGGCATCACCAGTTGCAGGATCGGCTCGGGGAACTTGCCGCCCTGCTCCTGATACATCTTGCGGACGCGCTGGAACACCTCGGCGAGGATCCAGTGGTCGTGGCGGGCCTGGCCGTCGGGCGGCAGCACCTGCTCCTTCCACTGCGCCCAGCGGCCGCTGTTGGTGAACGAGCCGTCCTTCTCGATCCAGTGCGTCGCCGGCAGCATCAGCACCTCGGTCTTCACCTGCGACGGATCGAGACCCGGGGCCCGCCAGAACTCCGAACTGGTGGTGGCGTACGCGTCCATGACGCACAGCCACTTGAGGTTGGACAGCGCCTGCAGCACCTGGTTGGAGTCGGGACCGATGCTGGTCGCGGTCATGCCGGACAGCATCAGCCCTTCCATCTTCTTCTGCAGGGCGGCGTCGAAGATGGACAGCCACGACGAGTCGGCGGCCGGCTTGGGCAGGTGGTCGAACGCGAACTCGTTGTCCTTCGTGGCCGCGTCGCCGTACCACGTCTTCAGCAGGCTGACCATGAACTTGCGATAGTTGGTGCCGAAGAAGTTCAGCGAGTTGGACTGCAGCTTCTTGGCCGCGCTGCGGGCCACGTAGTCGTCGAGGTTCTTCTGCCCGGGTGCCGGAGCGCGAAGGTAACCGGGGAGGATGTCCCACGAGATGGCGTGGTCGGTGTTGCCCTGGATGTTGGCGTGACCGCGCTCGGCGTTCATGCCGCCGCCGGGCCGGCCCATGTTGCCCAGCAACAGCTGCAGCAGCGCACCGGATCGGATCAGCTGTACGCCCGTCGTGTGGTGGGTGAGGCCGACGGCGTACACGATGGTCATGACCTTGTCCGGCTTGCCGGTCTGCCCGACGATGTCGGCGACGGCGAGGAACTCGTCGCGCGGGATGCCGGTGATGCGCTCCACCATCTCGGGCGTATAGCGGCTGTAGTGCTGGCGCATGAGGTTGAGTACCGACCGCGGGTGGGCGATGTCCACCTTCGCGAACCCGTCGGGACCCAACTCGTACGTCCACTGTGTCTGGTCGTAGATCTTCTTGTCCGCGTTGAAGCCGTTGAACATGCCCTCGTCGAACGAGAAGCCCTCCTTGACCACGAACCCGGCGTTGGTCGCGAACTCCACGTACTCGCGGTGGAACAGGTTGTTCGTCAGCACGTGGTTGATGAGCCCGCCGAAGTACGCCACGTCGGTGCCGACGCGGATCCGCAGGTGCTTGTCCGACACCGCCGACGTACGCGTGAACCGCGGATCGGCGTGGATCATCTTCGCGCCGCGATCGGTCTTGGCGCGCATCATCCATTGGAAGCCGACCGGGTGGGCCTCGGCCGGGTTGGCGCCGTTGATCAGGATGACGTCGGCGTGCCGGATGTCACGCCAGTGGTTGGTCATGGCCCCTCGGCCAAACGTGGCGGCCAAACTGACCACCGTGGGACCGTGTCAAACACGCGCCTGTTGTTCGAGGAACACGAACCCGAAGCCGCGCATCAGCTTGGTGGCGAGGTAGCCCTCCTCCGAACTGAACGCGGCACCGCCGGCGAAGGCGATGCCCTCGCACCGGTTCACCACGTTGCCGTCGAAGTCGGTGGTCACGAACGTGCGGTCGCGCGACTCCTTGATGTTGCGCGCCAGCACGTCGAGGGCGAAGTCCCAGGAGACCTGCTTCCACTCCGCCGCGCCCGGCTCGCGGTACATCGGCGCCTCGACGCGCCGCCGGGAGAGCGCCAGTTGCAGGGCCGAGGCGCCCTTCGGGCACAGCCGGCCCTCGTTCACCGGGCTGTCCGGGTCGCCCTCGATCTGCAACAGGTGCGTCTTACCGTCCCCGTCTTTCTTCGTGTACGCCAGCAGCGCACACCCGACCGCGCAGTAAGGGCAGACGGTACGCGAGACGGTTGCACCCGCGATCCGCAGCTCCTGCCGCACGGTAACCGCTGCCCCGAGGTCGAAACCCAACGGGGACATGCCGGCGCCGGCCGCTCCGACCGCGCCCGCCGCTCCGACGTGGAGGAATTGACGGCGCGTGACCTCCATGGGCCCAATCGTAGGACTAGATCGGCAACTGTCAACAGATCGTCTTAGCCGACCGAGAGTTCGAGGTCGCGCCGCTGGCCCGGGTCGCCGGGGTTGCGCAGCAGATCGATCAGCCGCGGATCGGCCGCGACGACGAGGCCGTAGTGCCCGGCCTCGGCGGCCTCGGCCAGCGTGGCCGACCACGCGGCCCGGCTGTCCGGCAGCAGGGTGTCCACCCAACGCCGGTTCTCGTCTTCGAAGGTCCCGGCGACACGCAGCCGTCCCCGGCTCAGCTGCATGATCGTCTCGACCGCGCGATCGCGTTCTCGCCGCCGCCCGGCGTCCTCGGCGGCGACGGCCGGTGCGACCAGCAGGCTGCGGTACGTGACCGCAGCCAGGGCCGATGCGAGTACCAGCGGATCGAGGCCGGGGTGGCCGTCGAGGTCGAGCCACAGCGCGTCCGCGCCGGCCGCGTCGTACGCCGCCGCATCGGTCAGCCAGCCGCCGATGTCGCCGGGCCGCCAGCTGATGCGTACGCCGATGCGGATCCTTTGTGGATCGTCGATGGAAGCCACGCCGCCAGCGTACGCCGCCGTCACTCCTGCGGGCGGCCGGCGCCGAACCGGGTGTCCTGACCGAACGCGATCTCCTGGGCGAACGCGGCGTAGGACGACGGGTTCGTCAGGGCCTGATCGGGCGTGAGGTCGTGGTACGCCGGCTGCCCGGCCGGGGCCGGATTGAACGTGCCGTTGACCGTCTCGCCCTGCCACTCGGGCACGTCGACCGGCGAGCCGGTCTCGATGAAGTGCGACGCCTCGTGAATGTGGACCGCACCCCGGGCGTTGGGGCCCGACTCGGTGGAGAAGGTGTCGCCGATCTCGGTCAGGGTCGCCCGCGCCGTCTGGGCGTCGAAGGCCAGGCCCGGCGTCCACTGGAACTTCGACGGGATAGCGCGGATGCGGTTCTGGATGTCGTTCATCCGGGCGGTGATCGCGGTGATCATCGTGGCATTGGGGTTCGGCGACATGAAGTGGTGGCGCAGCGCGGCGTCGGTCGCCGGGTCCGACGGCGTACCGGCGGTCAGGCTCGCGGCCTTGGCCCCCAGCGCGATCAGCGCCGGTGCGGTCCAGCCGAGCGCGGTGTCGACCGCCGTGCCCGCGTCGAGCAGCGGGAACAGGCCACGCCAGTTGGCCACCACGACCAGCGGATCCTGGACGACGTGGTCCACGATCTCCTTGTCGAAGTCGTAGCGGGCGTAGACCGGTACCTGGAGGGTGTGCCCCGCGCCCAGCGCACCGGAGTCGTCGACGGTGACGGTGACCGTCTTGAACAGGTACGCCTTCGTCGAGAAACCCTCCTGCCCGATGATCACGCCGTCGATGTCCGACGTGAAGGGGGCCGAGGTATGCCAGTTTGGCCCGATCTTGCGGGGGTAGCCGGGCGACGGGTGGTCGGTCGTCCAGTCGAACCGCACGTACTCATCGCCACGGAAGAAGTACGCGAACCGCGACTTCACCCCGCCGCCGGGGAAGACGGCGTCGAAGCTCGTCCACGACGGCGGCAGGTGCCAGGCCGGTGCGGTCGGCCGCGGCTCCTGCACCGGGGTCATGTCGGCCTCGCGCAGCTTGAGGTACTGCCCGTCCTGGAAGAGGTAGAGGAAGCCGGTGAAGGCGGCCTGGCCGCGCAGGACACCTTCGACGCCGAGGTCGAACGGCGCCGGGAAGCGCAGGGCGGACAGCCGGCGCGGCTGCCCGGAGGCGGCCACGCGGTCGTTGTGCCAGTCGTAGTCGACGGCCCAGCCGCCGGCGAAGACGGTTCCGGTGCTGGGGTTCGTACCCGCGGCGGGGAGCGAACCGTCGATGCGTACAGAGGAGGCCATGACCGAATGTACGCACGTCTGCGGCCGGCCCTCACGCCGAAGACATCAACGCGACACGATCAGTCGCAGCCGGCCACGGTACTACGCCGTTCGAGGAGCACGGTGTCACGCCAGACGCCGTGGTGGCGGGCGACGCGTTCGCGCCGGCCGACGACGCGGAACCCGACCCGCTCATGCAGGCGGGCGCTGGCGGCGTTCTCGGGAAAGATCGACGACTGGATCGTCCAGATGCCGGCCCGCTCGGTCGACTCGATCAGCGCCCGCATCAGCGCCAGGCCGATCCCCTTGCCCCGGACGCCGGGGTCGACGTAGACGGAGTGCTCGACGACGCCGGCGTACACCGGCCTAGCCGAGACCGGCGTAACGGCCACCCACCCGGCGGTCAGGCCGTCGAAGACCGCGACATAACGGTGGTCGGGCCGCCGGGTCCGGTCGAATGCCTCCCAATCCGGCGCTACCGTCTCAAAGCTCGCTTCGTTGGTGTCCAGGCCAGCTTGGTAGATGCGCCGGACGGTATCGGCGTCGGCGGTGGTCATCGGGCGTACGACCAGGGTCACGAGGCCCGACGATAGCCAAGGACTGTTTCCGTAATGTGTCGGTTATCTGAATCTGGATTGCATCCAGAAAACGAATCTGTCAATCTCGACTTGTGTCGATGCTCGACAGCCTCGATGGTAAGGCCGCCCCGGACCTGGCGAAGATGTTCAAGGCTCTGGGCGACCCGACCCGGCTGCGCCTGCTGTCGCGGATCATGTCGGCCGAGGGCGGCGAGATCTGCGTCTGCGACCTCGCCGGCGACGGGTTCGACCTGGCCGGGCCGACCATTTCCCACCACCTCAAGGTCCTGCGCGAGGCGGGCCTCATCGCGCGCGACCGGCGCAGCACGTGGATCTTCTACCGGGCCGACCGGTCGCGGATCGCCAGCCTCTCCGCACTCCTCGACGTGACCGACGCCGGCGGCCCCCCAGCGGCCTAGCGCGTGGCCTACGCTAGGCGGCCATGAGCCCGTACGCGGCCGAACTGCTGCGCTGGTTGCTGGATCCCCCACGCGACGAACCGGGTCCCTACCCCGACAGCGCTCGTCTGTCCGATGAGGACATAGCCACCCTGCTGCCGGCGGCGCTGCGCTCGACGATCCCTCGGGTCGGATTCCTGGGCTACACCATCAGGGAGCTGACCGGCGAACGCCAGGCTCGTTTCACGGCCGAGGCGTGCAGCGACACCCTCCGCGCCGTCGCCGACCAGGCGGTCCGCGGGACCTGCGATCCCGAGATGGCCGTCTACGTGCTGCGGCGTACCACCGATCCGTGGCCCGGCGATGCCGGCAAGATCTGTTCCTGGCTGCTCAAGGAGTATGTGCGCACGAGAAGCCGCGTGGAACGGCTCGACGCCGTACTCGCCCTCGCCGCCGTCGCCGGTGAAAAGCCGCCCCGGATCTATCGCGCCGCCTCGCCGCTGGTCGAGGCCGAACGGGAGGTGCTGAGCTGGCTCGGCCCGCAGGCGTACGTGCTCGTGGCCGACCTGGCGAGCCGCAATCCGCTCGATGACACGCTGGCGCGGCTGGCGGCGTACGCGGATTACCAGGCGTTCGCGCAGCAAGCTCTCTCCGATGCACGTGTACGCGCAGAGCGGATCCAGGCCGGCGAGATCGCGTACGCCGCGGACAAGGCTTTCACGCACGAAGAAGTGAAGACGCTAGGCCGGGCCGCCCGCACGATCCTGGTGCTGGACCAGCCCGGCGCTCCCGAGATTCTGGGCGCGATCGCCCAAGCGGTCTGCGTCGCACCGACCGCCGCGAAGACGCTTCCGTCGCAGGCGCTGCTGTTCGAGATCGCACGCTCCACAGAGGACGCGCCCACGCCCGAAACGCTGGCCGTCTTGCGTACTGCCCGTGCCTCGGTACGCCACAAGGGCGCGGTGAAGCAGCTGGATCGCATGCTGAAACGGATCGAGCGGGCGCTGGCGGCCCGGCCCGGTGTCGCACTGCGGCTGCCCGATCTGGGCTTCGACGCGGACGGCACCCGGGTTGTGGACATCGCCGGCCACACCGCGACCGCCACCGCGACCGGGGACGTTTCCGTTCCCAGTGCGGTTCGCAAGGCGTACCCGGAGGAAGTGAAGGAGCTGCGCGGCCTGGCGCGGCAAGCGAAAGCGCAAGTCCAGACGCTGGCCGCGGTGCTGGAGGCGGGGCTGGCCCAGGCGGTGAGCATGCCGATGAGCCGGTGGCGCACGGAGCTGGCGGCGGGCGGTCTGGGCCGGTACGCGGCCGCGCGGCTGGTTTGGGTGAGCAGCGGTGTAGCTGCGCTCGGCGACGACGTGACCGGAGACGAGCCGATCCGGCTCTGGCATCCGCTCACCGCGAGCGCGGCGGAGGTCGAATCGTGGCGGGCGGTGCTGGCGGAACGCCGGATCCGCCAGCCGTTCAAACAGGCCTACCGCGAGACCTACCCGCTGACCCCGGCCGAACGCGACAGCGGCCGGCACTCCCTGCGCTTCGCCGGTCACGTCGTCCGCAACCGGCAGCTGTACGCCCTGCTGAAGGCGCGGGGCTGGCAGTCGCCGCTGCTGGGGCCCTGGGACAGCGGTAGAGAAGCGGACGCTCAGCGCGTGTTCGGCGACTGGCGAATCACGCTTGCGCTGGCGTATCTGGCCGAAGAGGGCGGTGTGGAGCTGGCCGAGACGGGCCGGGTCTCCTTCTCCGTAAGGTCCGGCGGCTGGATTCCTGCGCCGCTGGCTGATGTGCCACCGCTCGTGTTCAGCGAGGCGATGCGAGACGTCGATCTCTTCGTCGCGGCGGCCTCGATCGCCTACGATCCAGAGTGGACACCGGAACGGTTCGGGTACTGGCACGACACCGGCTTCGGCGAGCTGTCGGCGACCGCGGCGGTGCGCCGGGAGGCCCTGGAACGCCTCCTGCCCCGGCTGCGGATCGCTTCGCGGTGCACGCTGACCGATCGGTTCCTCGTCGTACGCGGTGACCGGTTCACGTACCGGATCCATCTCGGCAGCGCCAACATTCTCATCGAGCCGAGCGGCTCCTACTTGTGCATCGTGGCCGCCCGATCGCCGGAGGCCGGCTCGGTGTTCCTGCCGTTCGAGGACGACAAGCTCGGACTGGTGCTGTCTAAGGCTTTTCTGCTCGCGGACGACGCTCGCATCAGCGATCCGTCGATCCTCCGCCAGCTACCCTCGTAGTACATGCCGGCCGCCACTAGGCCGTTTCTTTGAGGTAGGGCACGATCCGGTCGACCGTCTCGACCCACCCGCGCTTGATGCCCAGCGAGTACCAGTGCTCGATGACATCCTGCGCGACGTGGCCGGCGAAGCGGACGGCGAACGTCATCTCGGTGGCGTCGCCGAGGTCGGCCAGCGTCACGGTCACGATCGGGGCCTCGTCGGGGCGGCCGGGGTCGTAGTCCGGCCAGCCGCCGACCGCTCCCCACGCGAAGACCAGCCGCTCGGGCGGCACGATCTCCCGGTAGATCCCGCCGGTCGTGTAGGACTTGTCCTCGTGTTCCACCATGTGCAGCCGCCACGCACCGCCGACCCGGAGGTCCACTGTGGTCGGATGGCGCGGCGGATGGAGGGGATTGGCGAACCACACCAGGTGCTCGGGGTCGGTCCAAGCCCGGAACACCACCTCTCGGGGTGCGTCCAGGCGCCGCACGATCGTGAGGCCGCGGTCGTTCTCGGTCACCGTGTTCACTGCTGCTCCTTCGGGTCCAGCGGCGTGGAGTCGCCGCTGATCATCGTTTTGAGGTGGTCCTGCAAGCGGTCGAAGCGCTCCTCGAAGAACCGGCGGTAGGTCGTCATCCACTCGTCGACCTCGCGCAGCGGCTCGACCTGCAGCCGGCAGGGCCGCCATTGAGCGTCCCGGCCCTTGACGACCAGGCCGGCGTTCTCCAGCACTTTGAGGTGGCGAGACACCGCCGGCAGGCTCATCGCGTGCGGCGCGGCCAGCTCGTTGACCGTCGCCTCGCCCTGCGCCAGCCGGGCCAGGATCGACCGCCGGGTCGGGTCGGCCAGCGCCGCGAAGGTCACGCTCAACGAGTCGCTGATCATGCTATTAGCCGATCTGTTAATTAATGGATGTGTTAACTAGAACACGCGGCGAGCGCGACTGTCAAGATGAGCCTCTGGGTACGGTCTGGCACCACCGAAGGGAGCGGAGATGGCGCGTACGCGGCTGTATCGCGATGGCAAGCTGGCCGAGAAGGGCTTCCCCGTAGCGGACGTGTCCGAGCGGATCAAGGATCCGTCGGCGCTGGTGTGGCTGGACGTCAAGGCGTCCAAGCCCAACGAGGTCGACGCGATCCACCGCGAGCTGGGCCTGCACCGCTTGGCCGTCGAGGACGCGCTGCAGAATCACGAGCGGCCCAAGCTCCATCAGTACTCCGGCCACTTGTTCCTGTCCTGCTTCGCGGCCGGCCTCGACACGCGGACCGGGCAGATCAAGCTCAGCGGGGTCTCCGGCTTCGTCGTGCCCAATGCGCTGGTGACGATCAGCGACGACGACTTCCCCATCGACGAGGTGGTGGAGCGCTGGGACGCGGAGGCCGATCTCAGCCGGTACGGCGTCGGCTTCCTCGTTCACGGCCTGCTGGACTACGTGGTCGACACTCACCTGTCGGTCGCCGAGGCCCTCGACGATCAGCTGGAGGGCTTGGAGGACCTGCTCTTCGACGACCGCCCGGCCGACCGCGAGATGCAGCGGCGCACGTACGAGCTCCGCAAGTCCCTCGTACGCCTGCGCCGCGTGGTGATACCCATGCGTGAGGCGGTCCTCGCCCTCCAGCGGCACGACCGCGAGGCGATCAACCCCGAGCTGGAACCGTTCTTCATGGACGTCTACGACCACATCCTGCGCGCGACCGACTGGATGGACTCGTTGCGGGAGATGGTAACGACGGTCTTCGAGACCCACCTCAACGCCCGATCCAACCGGCTGAACGTCATCATGAAGCAGGTGACCAGCTGGGCCGCCATCATCGCGGTCCCGACGGCGATCACCGGCTTCTACGGCCAGAACATCCCCTACCCGGGCTACGGGCAGCCGATCGGCTTCTGGACCTCGACCGCGATCACGCTGGCGCTGTCCGGCGTGCTCTACTTCACGTTCCGCCGCAAGGGCTGGCTATAGCCCGATCCCGGCCGCCGGGCGGAGCACGCCGATGGCCGGGATCGATGCCGGTGGTCAGGTCTGGAGCTTGCTCATGTCCACGACCTGATCGGCCGGCGGCTCCTTGATCTCGTCGAAGGCCGCGCCGAACTCACTGAATTCGGCCTGGCCCTCGCCGGGCGGCCCCTCCAGGCGCAGCGGGAAGGGCTCACCCTTGGTCGCCACGAACAGGGAGGACTCGCCGTCCTTCAGGGCGATCGCGTCCAGGTCTCCGATCTTCTTCGTCTCGCCCTTGGTGATGGGTCCGTCCGCCTTCAGGAAGTCCTCCGGCTCGGTGAGCTTCAGCAGCGACGCGAAGAACTTGTCGCCGGGCTTGGGCCGGACCCACTTGCCCTCGAACAGCTCGATGGCGGCGCCAGCGTTCTTGCCGCCGGCCGACTTCCAGAAGGTCTCGTCGCCCTTGAAGTACGTCTGCCCGTTGACCCGCAGCGCCTCGACCTTCCCCTGCGGGCTGCCAGCGCCGCCGCCGGACATGGTGAAGGTGCCGATCAGGTCTTGATCCCGGATCTTCACATCGAAGGCCAGCCGGCCGGCCTCGTCCAGGCTGACGTCGCCCTTGAACCGGAACGACTTCGCGCCCTCCAGCGCGGACTGCGCCTTGGCCAGGATCTCCTCCCCGCTCAGCGCGGAAACCCCGTTGTCCGAAGGCTCCGGCGACGCGGCTTCCGTGAACCGATCGCAGCCGCTGAGCGCGACGAGCCCGATGGTGACCGCCGCGACTAGCCGGATGGTTCTGTGCATGGTGCCTCCCCGTTCCTCAGTGGACTCCGCCGCGCAACCGCCGGGGCGGCCGGCCGCGGGTCCGGTCAGGACATCGGCATACCCACCGGCGGGCCGCGGCATCCCGCTGGAGCGGGCCAGACTGGCGCGCCGGGCTAGCGCGACCGCGCCGGGCTGGGACGGGCTCCAGCCGGCGAATCGCCGGATGGCTCTTGACGAATCAGGGGCTGTCGATGACGCTGGACCTCGGAGAGCGCTCTCCCGACATGACCGGACCGCCCGAACCGCCGCCCGCCCCAGCGGCGTACCACCGAACGGTGCGCTTGCAGCGACGCGACGCGGAGCCGGACGACAATCGCCCGACTGTCAGGAGTTGTCATGTCCCACCCGCTCCACGCACTGTTACCCCCCGCATCCCGCACGTCTTGGCGCCGCGTGGCCTTCGTGGCCGTCGCAGTGCTCGCCCTCCTCCTGCCGTCCGCGGTGCCGCAGCAGCGGGCGTACGCGGCCGGACCGCTGATCTCGCAGGGCAAGCCCGCGACCG
>Ga0114129_10000040_pt1 | contig 107971 bp, 112 predicted proteins | sample RhiMetdeltSRZDD1_FD_80071 | JGI IMG/M metagenome (GOLD analysis project Ga0114129, IMG submission 80071) | Populus rhizosphere microbial communities from Tennessee, USA - Rhizosphere MetaG P. deltoides SRZDD1 (version 2) (version 2) | ecosystem: Host-associated > Plants > Roots > Rhizosphere... | reverse complement strand
GGGCAGCACGGCCTGGAAAATGTGCCCCATTCTCACCGCCGGCGGCGCCACGCCCTTCATGGTCATGAGGAGCAGGCCGTGCGGCGGCAGGAGCAGCCCGAGCTGCATGCAGATGAGGAACATGACGCCGAACCAGACCGGGTCGACGCCGTACTTGACGACCAGCGGCATGTAGATCGGCAAGGTGATGAGCATCATGCTCACCTGCTCGACGAACAGGCCGAGAAAAATCAGCAGCAGCATCATCAGCGCGATCACCGCGAGCGGCGGCAGGCCGAAGCCTACGATCATCTCCACCAGCCCGTTGCTCGCCCCCGAGAAGGAGAGGATCTGCGAGAACGTGGTGGCCCCGAGGATGATGAACAGGATCATTCCCGAGATGGCTGCCGTGCCCCGGAGCGCGGCGATGAGATTCCTTACGGACAAGGAACGATAAAGAATGGCAAGAACCATGGTGAAGAACGCGCCGATCGCCGCCGATTCGGTCGGCGTCGCCCAGCCCGCCGACATCGACGCCACGACGACCGCGAAGATCGAAACCAGCGGGATCACGTACTTGACGAACGGCCGGAGCTTTTCCCAGCCGTGGTGCTCGGCAAAAGCGGCGGTCGGCGCGAGCGCCGGGTTCATCCTCACCCGGGCGATGATGTAGATCACGAACGCGAAGCTGAGGATCAATCCCGGCATGACGCCGCCGATCAGCAGCTTCGAGATCGAGATGCCCGACAGGCTGCCGAGCAGCACGGTGAGCGCCGAGGGCGGAATCAGCATGTCGACCGCGCCAATGGCCATCAGCGGCCCCGTAGCCATGGTCGGGTGGTAGCCGCGCGCCAGCATCACCGGCAGCATCAGGCTGCCGAGCATCGCGGTGGTGGCGATGGTCGAGCCCGAGATCGCCGAGAACACCGTGCCGGCGACAACCGCGACGACCGCGAGCCGGCCCGGCACCTGCCGGATCAGGCGCTCGACGCCCTCGATGACCTTCACCGCCAGGCCGGTGTGGAACAGCACCTCGCCCATGAGAATGAAGAGCGGGATCGGGGTGAGCGAGAAGTTCGCCACCGAGCTCACCGAATTGCGCGCGAGCTGCACCAGTCCCGGCTCGCCGCCGAGGAACAGCACCGCGCCGAGCAGGTTGATCACCAGGAAGGAGAAGGCGACCGGCAGTCCGAGGAAGAGCAGCAGCGTCGATCCCCCGAGCATCAGCCATGCGGCGGCGTCCCATGACATGCCCTACCCCGTCGACACCGCGTCGTCGCGCGGCGCGCGCGGGGCCAGCCAAAGCCGGCGCATGCGGAACAGCATTTCGAGGGTCAGGCAGGCGAACGCGACCGGCAGGACACTGAGCAGCCACCATTCCGGCGTCACCAGCGTCTTGATCGACAGCGATCCGGCCTTGAAGCTGGCGAAGGCGGCGCGCGCGCTGTACCAGAAGATGATCGCGCAGCAGGCGAGACCGAGGATGTCGACCGCCCACTCGAACAGCCAGCCGACCCGCGGCGGCACGGCGCGCAGCACGATGTCGACGCGGATGTGCTGGCCGCGCCGCAGCAGCCACGGTGCGGTGAGCAGCGTGACCAGGAACAGCATCGCTTCGGAGATTTCTGCAGACCACGCCAGGCCGGCAACTCCGGGAACGACACGCACGTTGCGCAGGAACACGTCCGCGCAGATCATGAGCGTCATCCCGAAGATGAGCACGCAGGCGGCCGCCGCGAAGACCTCCAGCAGCCGCCCGTATGCGCGCTCGATACCTTGCATTGAAGCGTTTCCCGAGGCGTTTCCCGAAGCGTTTCCCAAAGCGTTTCCCGAGGCGTCTCCCTATTTGGCCAGCACCTTCTTCAGCGCCTCGCCGTACTGCGGGCTCGCCTTGATCGCGTTCGCCCAGCCGATCTCCTTGGCCTTCTCGACGTATTCCTTGCTGGTCTTGGCGTCGAAGTGGATCGTCTGGATGCCGGCCTCGGCCTGGCGCTTGGCTTCCTGCTGGTTGTAGGTCTTCCAGAAATCGTTCTGCTGCTCGTAGGCGAGCGCCTTGCGGTCGAGGTACTCGCGCGCCTTGGCCGGCAGGCCCTTGTACTTGTCCAGGTTCATCACCAGCGACACCTCGGCGTTGTAGAAGCCGGGATCGACGCGGAACTTGGTCTTCTCCTGCCAGTTGAGGTCGAACAGGGCGTGGATCGGCCAGCCGTAGCCATCGATCACCCCGCGCTCGAGCGCCGTGTACACCTCGCCGGGCGGCGTGGTCATCACCTGCGCGTTCATCGATTGGAAGAACTCCCGGTAGACCGGAGTGATGCGGATCTTCAGACCGGTGAGGTCGGGCTTGTCGATCTTCTTGGTGAGGTAGAGGTGGAAGGGCGTGAACTCGACCACCTTGGCGAGGTAGCGCATGTTGCCCTTTTCAGCCCAGATCTTGTTGATGAGGTCGTAGCCGCCGTTCTTGCGCTGCTCGGCGGCGCTGGTCTCGGACAGCTTGAGGATGTCCGCCTCGGGCATGACGTTGGTGTAGAAGGCCCCGGTGGTGAACCCGATGTCGACCACGCCGCTCTGGACCGCCTTGCCGACCTCGAAGGTCGGGATCGCCTTGGGCCCGCCGATGAAGTTGATCTGCAGCACGCCCTTGCCGTCCTTGTTCACGTCCGCGATCCAGTCGGTCGTGCGCTTGACATAGAACTGGTTCTCGGGGAACGCGCTGACCAGGCGCAGCGTCACTTCTTGGGATTGCGCCGGTGCCGCGACCAGCGCCGGTCCGAAGACCAGGGCAAGGCAGAGAACGCGCTTCATGGGATTCGATTCCTCCTCTGTAGGGAGAGCGAGGTTAGGCGCCGCGCGGTTTATTTGTCAAATCAATGACGCTCATGATATGAATCATCGTTGTGAATGTTCAGGACATCGACCTGAACCTGCTGCGGGTGTTCGACGCCGTGCTGCACGAGCGCGGCGTCACGCCCGCCGCGGGGCGCCTCGGCCTGACTCAGCCGGCGGTGTCCAACGCGCTCGCCCGGCTGCGGGCGCTGTTCGGCGACCCGCTGTTCCTGCGCACTCCGGGCGGCATGGACGCGACCCCGTTCGCGCGCGAGCTGGCCGGGCCGGTGAGGCAGGCGCTGGCGCTGCTCGAGTCGGCGCTCGCGCACGGCCCTGGCTTCGACCCGGCGACCTCGGCCCGCGCGTTCCGCTTCTACATGTCGGACCTCGGCCAGATCGAGTTCCTGCCGCCGCTGGTCGAGCGGGTGCAGCACGAGGCGCCCGGGGTGCGGCTGGAGGCCGCGGGCCTGGACGTCGAGGACATCGCCGCCGCGCTCGCCGCGGGCGCGCTCGACCTCGCCGTCGGCTTCCTGCCGAGTCTCGGTGCCCCGGTGCGCCGCACCGCGCTCTTCCGCGATCCCTACGTGTGCCTGATGCGCGCAGATCACCCAATAAAGGCATTAACAAAAAAGTCTTTTCTCACCGCCTTGCACGTGCTGGTGACCTACCGCGGCGGCCATCGCGTCATCGAGGAGGCGTTCGAGCGCGCCGGCATCTCGCGGCGAATCGCGCTGCGCGTGCCGCATTTCACCGTGGTGCCGATGGTGCTCGAGCGCACCGACCTCATCCTGACGCTGCCGGCACGAGTGGCGCGCGTCTACGAGAAGCGCGGCAACTTCAAATCGCTGCCGCCGCCGGTGCCGATTCCCCAGGCCGACGTCGGGGTGCACTGGCACGAGCGCTTCGAGGCCGACGCGGGCAACCGCTGGCTGCGCGAGCAGATCGTCGAGCTCTTCCGAGAGAAATAGAGCGATGAACGCCCTCGTCGTCGGCGCGGGCCCGGCCGGCCTGTATTTCTCGTATCTCGCCAAGCGGCTCGATCCGCGCTGGCGCATCCGCGTCGTCGAGCAGAACCCGCCCGATGCCACCTTCGGCTTCGGCGTGGTGTTCTCCGACAAGGCCCTCGAGTTCCTGCGCGGCGACGACCCCGAAACCTACGACGCCATCACGCCGCACATGGAGGCTTGGACCGACCTCACCGTCGTGCACCGCGGCACGCCGGTCGTGATCGACGGCATCGGCTTCTCCGCGATCGGACGGCTGAAGTTCCTGCAGCTCATGCAGCAGCGCGCGGCGAGCGCAGGTGTTCACCCGGAGTTCAACACCCGGCTGTCGGACTTGGGCGAATTGAAGCAATACGACCTCGTCGTGGCGGCCGACGGCGCGAACTCGGTCGTACGAGGATGCGCGGACTTCGGCACCACGATCACGCCGCTCACGAACAAGTTCGCCTGGTTCGGCACCACGAAGATCTTCCCCACCCTCACGCAGACCTTCGTGCAAAACGAGCACGGGACCTTCAACGCGCACCATTACCGCCATTCGCCAGAAATGAGCACGTTCGTGTTCGAGTGCGACGCCGCCACGTGGCAACGCGCCGGCTTCGTCGGCATGGATGAGGCGCAGACGCTTCAATACTGTGAACGCACGTTCGCGGCGACTTTGGGAGGGCACCGTCTCGTCTCGAACAATTCCGTATGGAGAAACTTTCCGAATGTAAGAAATTCGCGCTGGCATGCAGGCAATGTGGTGCTGATCGGCGACGCCCTGCGCACGGCGCATTTCTCGATCGGGTCGGGGACGCGGCTCGCCATGGAGGACGCCATCGCCCTCGCAAGAGCATTAAGGGAAAATCCGCTGCCCGAGGCCTTGGCAGCTTTCGAAGCCGCGCGCAGGCCGATCGTCGACAAGCTGGTCGCGGCGGCGGACGCGAGCGGCAACTGGTACGATCGCTTCCCCGGGCACATGCGGCTCGCGCCGCGCGAGTTCGCCTGGAGCTATATCCAGCGCAGCGGGCGCATCGACCCGGACCGGCTCAGGAAGATTTCGCCGAAATTCGCAGATGGGTAGAAAGTCAGGATAGGAATGCTCTTTCCCACCACGCTGGTCGGCAGCTACCCGCAGCCCGAATGGCTGATCGACCGGAAGAAGCTCGCGGGACGCTTCCCGCCGCGCGTGCGCGCGCGAGAGCTTTGGCGGGTCGAAGAATCGTTCCTGAAAGAAGCACAGGACGATGCCACCGTGCTCGCGATCCGGGCGCAGGAAGCCGCGGGTCTCGACATCGTCACCGACGGGGAGACGCGGCGCGAGAGCTACTCGAACCGCTTCGCCACGGCGCTCGAAGGCGTGGACATCGACCACCCGGGGAGCGCGCTCGACCGCTCGGGCCATCCCAATCCGGTGCCGCGCATCGTCGGACGAGTGAGGCGCAGGCACGCGGTCGAAGTGGAAGACCTGCTTTTTCTCAGAAGGCATACAAGCAAGCGGGTGAAGATGACCGTACCCGGTCCGTTCACCATGTCGCAGCAGGCGCAGAACGACTACTACGCTTCGGACGAGGAAGCGGCCATGGACTATGCGGTGGCGGTGAACCAGGAGGTCCGCGACCTCTTCGCCGCCGGGGCCGACATCGTCCAGATCGACGAGCCCTACATGCAGGCGCGTCCGGAGAAGGCGCGCCAGTATGGTCTCAAGGCCCTCAATGCCGCCCTCGACGGCGTCGAAGGCGAGACCGCGGTCCATATCTGCTTCGGCTACGCGGCGATCATTCATCAGCGGCCCTCGGGCTATTCATTCCTGCCCGAGCTGGCAGGGTGCTCGTGCCGGCAGGTCTCCGTCGAGACCGCGCAGTCGAACCTCGACTGCGCGGTGCTGGAGAAGCTCGCGGGCAAGAAGATCATGGTCGGCGCGCTCGACCTGAACACCACGACAGTGGAGACGCCGCAGCAGGTCTTCGACCGGGTGACGAGGGCGATGCCTTACGTCCGGAAGGAAGACATCGTTCTCGCGCCCGATTGCGGCATGAAGTACCTGCCGCGCGAGATCGCGTTCGGCAAGATGAAGGCGATGGTCGAAGCGGCGCGCCTGCTTCGCGCCGCGTACGGCTGATGTTCAGGGTGGAGCATGTCGGGAGCTTTCTGCGCCCGGAACGCCTGCTCGGCGCGGCGCGCAGCCACAAGGCCGGCCGGATCGACGCCGACCGCTTGAAGGAAATCCAGGACGACTGCGTCCGCGAGATCGTCGCGTTCCAGGAGTCGGTCGGACTGCCCACGATCACCGACGGCGAATTCAGGCGCCGCAGCTGGTCGGCCGGCTTCATCGATGCCGTGGAGGGCTTCGGGCTGCGCGACGGCACGCTCACGTTCCGCAACGAGACCAGCATCGTCGGCGTCGCCGCCTCCCCTTATGCGAAATCTCCACTGCGGCGCAAGCGCCGCATCGTCGTCGAGGACTACAGGTTCCTGAAGTCGATCGTCAGGAAGGGAGTGCCGAAGGTGACGATCGCGGCGCCGGACGTGATGCACTACTTCCTTGGGCCGAAGTCGTTCGAGCCGTCAATATACGGGGACCGAGAAGCGTATTTTGCCGACCTGGTGAAGATCTATCGGGAAGAGATCGCCGAGCTGGCGGCGGCGGGCTGCGGTTATCTGCAGCTCGACGACACCGCGCTGCCGTGCAATTGCGACCCGCACGCGCGCACCGAGGTTGCCGCGCGCGGCGAGGACGCGGACGAACTCACCGAGCGCTACGCCCGTCTCATCGACGAGGCGGTCGCGGAAAGGCCGGCCGGCATGACGCTCGGCATCCACCTTTGCCGCGGCAATCTGAAGGGCGCCTGGATGGCCGAAGGCGGCTACGAGCCGATCGCCGAGGCGCTCTTCAACCGGATCGGTGCGAACGTCTATTGCCTCGAGTACGATAGCGCCCGCGCCGGCGATTTCTCGCCCCTGCGCCACGTGCCCAGGGGCAAGCGGGTGATTCTTGGCCTGGTGAGCACCAAGACTCCGGTGCTGGAAAAGAAGGATTTCTTGAAACGGCAGATCGATGCGGCCTCGCGCCACGCGGGGCTCGAGCAGCTCGGCATCGGTCCGCAGTGCGGGTTCTCGAGCGGCGGCGGTGGCGGCCAGCCGATCACGCAGGACGACACGCGCCGCAAGCTCGAGCTCATCATGGAGGTCTCACAGGAGATATGGAGTCACACATGAAGAAAATCTCTATCGCAGTCATGGCAGTTGCGCTGGCGGCGTGCGACAGCATCCCGACCAATTACACCAACCAGGGCGTCGCCATCGGCGCGGTGAGCGGTGCCGTGCTCGGCGCCACGGCCTACAGCGGCAACCGCTCGAGGGGCGCGATCATCGGCGCGATCGGCGGCGGGCTTGCCGGCGGCGCGGTCGGCACCTACATGGACAACCAGAAGCGCGACCTGGAGAAGAACCTGGCGAAGGAGCTCCAGAGCGGGGATGCGAAAATCGACAAGCTGCCGAACGACGTGGTACGCATCACCATGACCAGCCATTCCGCGTTCGACACCAACTCGACCGTGGTCAAGCAGAGCTTTTATTCCACGATGGACAAGCTTTCGGACGTGATGACCCGGTACCAGAAGACGACGTTGACGGTGGTCGGGCACACCGACAACGTCGGCAGCGACAAGTACAACCAGGACCTCTCGCAGCGCCGCGCCTACTCGGTGGCGCAGTACCTCGAGTCCAAGAAGGTCAACCCGGTGCGCCTGGCCACTGCGGGCAAGGGCGAGTCCGAACCCGTCGCCAGCAACGCCACGGAGGCCGGGCGGCAGCTGAACCGCCGGGTCGAGATCTACGTGGAGCCGGTGCGCGAGGGCTGATGGCATGAGCGAGACGAAGCCGAAGGGACTGGGAAAGGGCCTCACCAACTACGGCGACCCGGCGTTCTCCCTCTACCTTCGGCGCTCGTTCGCGAAGAGCATGGGCTACTCGGGCGAGATGCTCGCCCGCCCGGTGGTCGGGATCGCCGACTCGAAGAGCGGCTTCAACAACTGCCACCGCCATTTCCCCGAGCTGATCGAGGCGGTGAAGCGCGGCGTGCTCGCGGCAGGCGCGCTGCCGATCGAGTTTCCCACCGTCTCGCTGGGCGAGGTGTTCCTCAGCCCGACCTCGATGATGTTCCGCAATCTCATGTCGATCGACGTCGAGGAGATGATCCGCGCCCAGCCGATGGACGCGGTGGTGCTGGTCGGCGGCTGCGACAAGACCGTGCCCGCCCAGCTCATGGGCGCGGCCTCGGCGAACCTGCCGGCGGTGCAGCTTGTCGCCGGCCCGATGATGCCGACGTCGTTCCACGGCGAGCGCCTCGGAGCCTGCACCGATTGCCGGCGGTTCTGGGCGTTGCACCGCGCCGGAAAGGTCGATGGCTCGGAAATCGAGACCATCGAAGGCAACCTCGCCACTACGGCCGGGACCTGCGCGGTGATGGGCACGGCTTCGACCATGGCGTCGATCGCCGAGGCGCTCGGCATGGCGCTCCCGGGCAGCGCCGCCATCCCCGCGGTGCACGCCGACCGCCTGCGCGCCGCCGAGGCGAGCGGGCGCTGCGCCGTCGAATTGATCAAGACCGGGCTGAAACCTTCCCAGATCATCACCGAGAAATCGGTCGAGAATGCGTTGAGAGTCCTGCTCGCGATCGGCGGCTCCACCAACGCGATCGTCCACCTCACCGCAGTGGCGGGCCGGGCCGGCATCAAGATCGACCTCAAACATCTGAACCAGCTTTCCGATTCCACCCCGGTGCTGGTGGACCTCAAGCCGACCGGCCAGCACTACATGTCGGACCTGTATGCGGCCGGCGGCGTGGGCGCGGTCATGAGAGAGCTGAAGCCGCTGCTGCACCTCGACTGCATGACCGTTGCCGGCATCACGCTCGGTGAGGTTCTCGAAGCGCATCCGGCATGGGTCGACCGCGCCGTGGTGAAGCCCTTCAAGGAACCTCTTGCGAAGGAGGGCGGTCTGGTTGCACTGTTCGGCTCGCTCGCGCCCAACGGCGCGATCCTCAAGCGCTCGGCCGCGGATCCCAAGCTCTTCGAGCGCGAGGGCCGGGCAGTGGTGTTCTCGTCGCTCGACGATCTCTCGGCGCGCATCGACGATCCGCAGCTCGACGTCACGGCCGAGGACTTCCTCGTGCTGCAGAACGCCGGGCCGAAGTCCGGCTACGCCATGCCGGAAGCGGGCTACCTGCCGATTCCGCAGAAGCTCGCGCGCGCCGGCGTCAAAGACATGGTGCGCATCTCCGACGCCCGCATGAGCGGCACGGCGTACGGCACCATCGTGCTGCACGTGTCTCCCGAAGCGGCGGTCGGCGGCCCGCTCGCACTGGTGCGCAACGGCGACCGCATCCGCCTTTCGGTGAAGGCCCGGTCGATCGACCTGGCGGTTCCGGAAGAGGAGCTACGGAAAAGAAAAGCCGCGTGGCAGCCGCCGGCTCCGCCGCCCACCCGCGGCTACGCCAAGCTGTACATGGACCACGTGCTGCAGGCCGAGCACGGCTGCGATTTTGACTTTTTGCGCCGCTAGCGGCGCAGCGACTTCTGAGAAAAGCCTAGCTTCCATCACCGCGCGGCATAATAGGCGCGGAGGAAGCGCCATGAAGCCGATGCGTTCGATGCAGGAGCGGGTCAGCGAAGCGGAGTGGGACCTGCGGGTGAATCTGGCGGCCTGCTATCGCCTGGTCGCGAAGTACGGCATGACCGACCTCATCTACAACCACATCACGGCGCGCGTTCCCGGGCCGGAGCACCACATCCTGATCAGCGCGTACGGAATGCTCTACGAGGAAGTCACCGCCTCGAGCCTGATCAAGGTCGACCTCGCCGGCAACATCATCGAAAAGCCCGACCACGGCTACTCGGTCAACGCCGCGGGCTACATCATCCACAGCGCCATCCACGAGGCGCGCGAGGACGCGCAGTGCGTGATCCACACCCACACGCCGGCGGGAATCTCGGTGTCGGCGATGGAGGAAGGGCTGCTGCCGCTCTCGCAGACGGCGATGCGCTTTCACCAGCACGTCGCCTATCACGAGTACGAGGGCCCCGCTTTCAATCGCGGCGAGAAGGATCGGCTGGTGGCGCACCTCGGCAAGCACAACGCCATGATCCTGCGCAACCACGGCCTGCTCGCCTGCGGGCCGAGCATCCCGCAGGCTTTCAACATGATTTACTGGCTCGAGCAGGCCTGCCGCATCCAGGTGCAGCTCCTCTCCTGCCAGCGGCCGCTGCACCAGGCGAAGCCCGAGGTCGTGGCGCTGACGGCCGAGGTGCTCTCCGGAACGGAGATCACGCTCGACAACGAAGCGCTCACCAATCCCAACATCAAGGAAGGCGCGCAGAAGGCGGGCAGCGGCTATGGCCTGCTCGAGTGGCCGGCTCTGCTGCGCTCGCTCGATCGCGTCGATCGCTCGTATCGTGAGTGAAAGTCGGCCCCGCGTCGGGTTCATCGGCGCGGGCCGGGTCGGCAAGGGGCTCTCGCTCGCGCTTGCTCGTTCCGGTTACCAGCTCGTCGGCGTCGCGGGTCGCGGCCTGGATCAAAAGAAGTCCGTCGTGGCCGCCGCGGAGCTGGTCTTTCTCACCGTCCCGGACGATTCGCTGAGCGCGGCCTGCGCGGAGCTCCTCTGGAGGGACAAGTCGGTGGTCCATTGCAGCGGCGCTGCCGGACTCGAGGTTCTGCAGCATGCGAAGAACCAGGGCGCGCGGGTCGGAGGCTTCCATCCCTTGCAGATGTTCGCAGACCCGGAAGTCGCGGCGCGTGGCCTGAAAGGCTGCGCCGTCGCGGTGGAGGCCGAAGAGCCGCTCGCGACGATCTTGCTTCGCATGGTGGCGGATCTCGGTGCGCGAGCGTTGCGGGTGCCCCCCGGCGCGCGCGCCGCTTACCACGCGGCGGCACATTACGCCGGGCCGTTCGTCACCGCTCTCCTCGCCGAGGCGGTGACGATCTGGTCGCGTCTCGGCATCCCCGACAACGATGCGCTGGCCGCGCTTCTGCCGCTCGCGCGCGGCAGCCTGGACGCGATCGAGCACTCCGGATTGCCGCGGGCCATGGCAGGCTCGGTGGCGCGCGGTGATGTCATGACGCTCGAGCGCCATCTGGCCGCCCTCGGCGGGCTCGACCCGGCGCTGCGCGATTTCTACTGCCGCCTGGCGCTGCGGACGGTGCCGCTGGCCCTCGCAGCCGGCAAGCTCGACGCCGCGGGCGCGGCTCGCGTTCGCGAGCTGCTGGAGAAGGGCTATTTGGCCGGAATGTCGTAGTTGAGGCGGAAGGTGCCGTCGCGCTCGAGCACCAGGCGCGCGGTGGTCCAGCCGCGGCGCTCGACCGGCTCCTGCTCACGCAGCGCGATCAAGGCTTTGGGCGGACCGTCGGTGTCGCAAGGGGTAAAGAATTCGGGTTTGTCTGTGGCGTCCTTGCGGAAAACGACGTAGCGCACCTTGCCGGTGGAGTCTCCCGCGCGCTCCAGGTCGACGATCATGTGAGCGCTCGCCCAGTCCTGCGGCAGGCCCTGCGCCAGGCAGCGGAAGATCTCGCTGATCACGTCCATCTGGGTCTCGTTCGCTTCCTGCGCCAGTGCGGCGTGAAACGGTACCAGCGCGACCACGGCGGCGGCGAGGAGCAGACGTCGCATGATGCGATCATTCTAGGATGAAAGTGCCGGCGAAGCTGGTCTGCCTCGAGACCTACTGGAACGAGAAGCTGTTCGAGAGCTTCTCGGTCAAGCCCTTTTTCGAGGCGATGGCGCCGCTCGTGGCGCCTCCGCTACGGGTAGCGCACCGGTTCGTGGAGTCCGCGGAAGGGCTCGCGTACTACGCGCGGCGCCCGGACGGGGTGATGTGGCGCCGCGCGGATCTGTTCGACGCGCCGGTCTACTACCTCGCGTTCCACGGCAAGCCTGGAACGGTGATCTCGCTCACCGGGGACATCGGGGCCGAGCCGCTGATCGACGCCTTCGCGGGCTACGGGCGGGGCTACCGCAACCTCGTCTATTTCGCCGCCTGCAGCGTGCTGCGCGGGGCGCAGGGCGAGCGCTTCGCGAGGGCATTCCTCAGGAAGACCGGCGTGCGCGCGGTGATCGGCTACACGACCCGCGTGGACTGGATGGCGAGCCTCGTCGCGGACCTCCTTTTCCTCCACCGGTTCTACCGCGACCCGTCGCCATGGCGGAATTTGCGGCGTATCTTCCGCTCGGTGCAGCGCGACTATCCCCGGGCGCGGCGGCTCGGGCATCTCCTCATGACGCGGGACTGACATGACGCTGAAGATCCGAAGGGTGGTGACCGGCCACGACGCACAGGGCAGGGCGCGCGTGGCGTTCGACGAGGTCTGCGGCAACGTCATCTCGCGCCGGCCGAACCATGCGAGCTGCGTGGTGTGGTCCACCGGCACGTTCCCGGCGGACAACGGCGGCGAGGCCGATGGCGCGATGCGCGAGGTGGGCACCACCGACCCGAACGGCACGGTGTTCCGGATCGTCGAATACCGTCCCGGCGTCGCGCCACGCAACCACCGCACCGAGTCGATCGACTACGCCGTGGTGCTCGCGGGCGAGATCGACATGGAGCTCGAGGGCGAGACGGTGCATCTGCGCGCGGGCGACGTCCTGGTACAGCGCGGCACCGCGCACAACTGGGTGAACCGCGGCGCCGAGCCGTGCGTCATCGCGTTCGTCCTGGTCGCCGCCAAGCCGGTGGAGCGAGATGGGAGAAGACTGAATGCAGTGGGCTAAGGCACTGGTCGTCGCATTTCTGTTTCTTGGGAATGCCAATGCACAAACCGACTATCCAATCCGTCCGGTCAAGGTGATCGTGCCTTCCCCGCCCGGCGGCGGCACCGACATCCTGGCGCGCGTGCTGGCGCAGCACTTGTCCAAGGCGCTCGGCCAGCCGTTCTTCGTGGAGAACAAGGCTGGCGCGGGCAACATGATCGGCATCGAGTTCGTGGCCCACGCCCCGGCCGACGGCTATACCGTGCTCGTGGTTCCGAGCACCCTCGCACTCAACTCGGTGCTCTACAAGAAGGTACCGTACGACCCGGTGCGCGATTTCTCGCCGGTCACCCTTGCCGCCACCGCCCCCAACGTGCTGGTGGTGAACCCGGCGCTGCCGGCGAAATCGCTCGCCGAGTTCATCGCGCTTGCCAAGGCGAAGCCCGGCGCGCTCAGCTATGGCACGCCGGGCATCGGCACTTCGCCGCATCTTTCCATGGAGCTCCTGAAGAGCATGGCCGGAATCGATCTGCAGCACGTGCCGTACCGCGGTACCGCTGCCGCAGTGACCGACGTGATCGGCGGGCAGATCGCGGCGACCTTCGCCAACGCGTTCACCGCCAAGCCGCAGGTGGACTCGGGGCGGGTGCGCGCGCTCGCCGTGTCCGGCCCGCATCGTCTCAACGCGTTCCCGGGGGTGCCTCCCGTGGCCGAGGCGGGCGTGCCGGGCTACGAGGCGATGCAGTGGTATGGCTTGGCGGTGCCCGCCGGCACGCCGGCACCGATCATCGCGCGCCTCCACGCCGAAGCCGCCAAGGCGCTGCAAAGCGACGAGATGAAGGAGAAGCTGGCGCTCGACGGCGCGCAGCCGGTCGGCAGCTCGCCGGCGGAATTCGCCGCGCTCATCCGCCGCGAGCTCGAGAAATGGACGCGCGTGGTCCGGGCCGCCGGCATAGAACTTCAGTAGCTCAGAGAAGCCGTGCTCGTTAAAGGAGCCGCGCTCGCGCGGCTGCGGCCGTGCGGGTCTCGACGCCCAGCTTCTCGTAGATGCGCTCGAGATGCTTTTCGACGGTCCGTGGGCGCGCGCCGAGGATCGCCGCGATGTCACGGTTGGTCTTGCCGGCGGCGACCCACTCGAGCACTTCGCGCTCCCGCGCCGTGAGCGCGCCGCAGCTCACGAGGCTGTCTGGCTCGACGAGGCGGTAAAGGTTGGCAAGATGCGGCCGCAGCGTTTCGGCGAGGTGCAGCTCGCGCTCGCCGAAGGCGCTCGAGGCGCGGTTGAAGACGAAGCTGACGAGCAGCCGCCGATCGACGTAGATCGGCAGAGCCATGGTGTGGCGGATGCCGATCGGGCGGTAATAGTCGTTGTAGAGGGGCGTTTCCATGAAGGCCTCGCCTGGAACGAGGTCGCTGATCCGGCGGGTCACCGCGGAGGGATTGCGGCCATGGGCGCGGACCAGCGGATGCTCGGGAAAATAGCGGTCGAAGACTTCGATCTGGCGCGCCGAAATCGCGCCCGGCGCGTCGCTCACGACGCTGCGGTGATTGCTTTCGAGGTTGCACACCGAGAGCGTGGTGAGCTCGGAGCCGATCACCCTGGCGAGCGCGGCGACACCCCCGCGGGCGAAGCCTCCCGGCGCTCCGCATTCCGCGCCGATCGCGTGGAGCGTGTCGAGCGCCGCGTGCAGGTCCCGGCGGGTGAGCGCAGGCATGCTGATCGACGTTCTACCTACTAGTAAGTCATCTGTCAACTAACTAGTAAGTAAGGGTTCCGTGCTACGCTCCGGGCATGGCGAAAGCGGGGCAGAACGGCGACAGCGCGCAGCGCATCCTCGACGTGGCCGAGCGCCTGGTGCAGACGCGCGGGTTCAACGGCTTCAGCTACGCCGACATTGCCGAGGCGCTGGACCTGACCAAAGCCAGCCTGCATTACCACTTCCCGTCGAAGGCGGACCTCGGCAGGCGGCTGATCGAGCGCTACGAACACGCCTTCCTCGAGGTGCTGAAAGGCATCGACGCGACCGCTGCGGCGCCGCGGGAGAAGCTCAAGCGCTATGCGCGCATCTACGCCGACGTGCTGCGCGACAACCGCATGTGCCTGTGCGGCATGCTCGCGTCCGATTACGCCACGCTGCCGAAGGCGATGAAGGAGGACGTGAGGCACTTCTTCGACGAGAACGAGCAATGGCTCGTCGCGGTGCTCGAGCAGGGCCGCAAGAGTGGCGCCCTGGAGTTCAAGGGGTCGGCGCTCGACCTCGCGCGCGTCATCGTCGGGTCGCTCGAAGGCGCCATGATGCTCGCGCGTTCCTATGGCGAGCCCGCGCGCTTCGACACCGCCGCCGAGCGGCTGATCGCCTCGCTCTAGCCGCCTCGCTCTAGCCGCGCGTACGTAGTCCTACGCATTTCCTGTCGGGGCCGAGAGGGTTTCAATACCCTATCCTTTTTCACCGACAGGAGGGGCGCATGAAGCAGGCCGAACGCAAGGACTTCCGCAAACCCGACGAGGTGCGCGAGTTTCCGAACGGCCGCGTCGAGCTGATCAGCATCGGCGGCGCGACCGTGGGCCGGGCGGTGTTCGAGCCGGGATGGAAGTGGTCGACCTCGGTGCAGCCGCTCGCCAAGACCAGGAGCTGCGAGGCGCCGCACTTCCAGTACCACGTCTCGGGCGTGCTGCGGATCCTGATGGACGACGGCACCGAGTTCGACTGCCGCGCGGGCGACGTGTCGCTGCTGCCGTCCGGCCACGACGCGTGGGTCGTCGGCAACGAGCCCGCGGTGGTGGTCGATTTCCAGGGCATGATCGACTACGCGAAAGCCCACTCTCACTAGGAGCGCGCCATGAGCCTTCTGGACGGACGCAACTTCACCGGCATCGTGCTCGAGCGCGGCAAGACCGAGGGCGACGCCGACACGATCACGTTCAACGCCGGCCGTTTCCGCTCGAGCGCGTGCGATCGCTACGAATACGGCGACGCCCCGTATACGGCGACCACGTCGGGCGAAGCGGTGAGCTTCGAAGCCCGGACCGAAAGCCCGAAGTACGGCAGCCTCGTCTGGCGCGGCGTGGTGCGCGGCCCGCGCCTCGACGGAACCCTCACCATGGTGCGCGACGGCAGGACGCTGGGCGAGAAGTGGGTCCTCGCCGGAGAGAAAGGCTGAGCGCCGTGCCGCGCGTGGCCGTGATCCAGCGCCCGCCGGTGTTCCTCGACCGCGCCGCGACCCTCGACCGGGCCGTCGCCTCGCTTGGCGAGGCCGCGGCGAATGGCGCTCGGCTGGCGGTGTTTCCGGAGGCGCTGGTTCCCGGCTATCCGGCGTGGATGTGGCGGCTGCGGCCGGGGCCGGACATGGCCCTTACCGAGCGGATTCATGCGCGCCTCCGGGCGAACTCGGTGAGCCTCGCCGCCGACGAGCTCTCCCCGCTGCGCGAGGCGGCGCGCCGCCACGAGCTGACGGTGGTCTGCGGACTCCACGAGCGCGACGAGGCGCTCGGCGGCGGCACGCTCTACAACACCGTGGTCACGATCGGCGCCGACGGTGCGCTGCTCAACCGCCACAGGAAGCTGATGCCGACCAATCCCGAGCGAATGGTCTGGGGCTGCGGCGACGCCAGCGGCCTCAGGACGGTCCCCACGGCGTGCGGACGCATCGGCGCCCTGATCTGCTGGGAAAGCTACATGCCGCTTGCGCGCTACGCCCTGTATGCGCAGGGGCTCGACGTTTACGTGACCCCGACCTACGACAGCGGCGAGCGGGCGGTCGCGACCATGCAGCACATTGCCCGCGAAGGCGGCTGCTGGGTGGTGAGCTGCGGCTCCGCGCTTCAGGCGCGCGACATCCCGGATGCGTTTCCGGGGAAAGGCGAGCTCTTTCGCAACCCCGACGAGTGGATCAACCCGGGCGACTCGGTCGTGGTCGCTCCGGGCGGCAAGATCGTCGCCGGGCCGCTGCACGAAGAGCGCGCGATCCTGTACGCCGAGATCGACCTCGAGCGCGTCGGCGTGGCGCGCCGCAGCCTGGACGTCGTCGGCCATTACGCGCGGCCCGATCTCTTCGAGCTGCGCGTAAACGCCCGCCCGCAAACCGTGGTTGAATTGCACTGATGGACCTCTATCACGACCACAGCCGCGCGTTGCAGGACCGCTTCGACAGCCGGCGGATCGCCGACCGATTGGCGGAGAAGCTGCTGCGCGCCGAGTTCAGCGAAGAGGACCGCGCCTTCATCGCCGGGCAGAGCCTCTTCTTCCTCGCGACGGCCGATGCGCAGGGCCAGCCCGATTGCTCGTACAAGGGCGGCGCGCCCGGATTCGTGCGGGTCGTGGCGCCGGACACGCTCGCTTTCCCGAGCTACGACGGCAACGGCATGTTCAAGAGCCTCGGCAACATCTCGGCCAACCCCGCGGTCGGGCTCCTGTTCATCGATTTCCAGGCGGGGAAGCGCCTGCGGGTGAACGGCGATGCTGCGCTGCACCTCGACGACCCGCTGAAGGAGGCTTATTCCGAGGCGCAGGCGATCGTGCGGGTGCGTGCGCGCCACATCTTCCCCAACTGCCCGCGCTACATCCACCGTATGCAGATGGTCGAAGCTTCGCCCTACGTTCCGGACGCGGGCCGCGCTACGCCGGTGCCGGGCTGGAAGCGCAGCGAGAGCTTCAAGGACTACCTGCCGCGGCCGGATCGGTCGGGTTGACAAGTCACGCCGATTTACTTCAAGCTTCATCTATTGAGGCTTGGAGTAGATCGCCTGCTCGCAGACCGTGAAAGCATCGCCCGCGCCGGCGACCACCGCGCACTGCGCGTCTGGCTGCGGCTGCTCACCTGCACCCAGCTGATCGAGCGGCGGGTGCGCTCGCGGCTGCGCGAGCGCTTCGCCACCACCCTGCCGCGCTTCGACCTGATGGCGCAGCTCGAGCGCCATCCCGAGGGCCTCAAGATGAACGCGCTGTCGCGCCTGCTGATGGTCACCGGCGGCAACGTCACCGCGATCGTCGACCAGCTCGAGAAGGAGGGGCTGGTCGAGCGGCTCGAGGAGCCCGCCGACCGGCGCGCGTTCCGCATCCGCCTCACCCGCGCGGGCGAAAAGAGTTTTGCCGAGATGGCGCGGGCGCACGAGGTGTGGGTCGTGGAGCTGCTCGCCGGCATGAGCCGGCGCGAGCAGGACGAGCTGCTCAAGCTTCTCGCCAAGGTGAAGCAGCACGCAGCGGAGGTCGAAGCATGATCGAGACCCGGCACTTTCTGTGGCGCACCGAGGGACCGGTGGGTGTGATCACGCTGAATCGTCCGGAGCGCAAGAACCCGCTCACTTTCGAGTCCTACGCGGAGTTGCGCGATCTTTTCCGCCAGATGGAGAGTGAAAAGACCATCAAAACGATCGTCCTCGCGGGCGCCGGCGGCAATTTCTGCTCGGGCGGCGACGTGCACGAGATCATCGGGCCGCTCACCCGGATGCGGCCCGACGAGCTGCTCCAATTCACGCGCATGACCGGCGACTTGGTGAAGGCGATGCGCCGCTGTCCGCAGCCGGTGATCGCGGCGGTCGAAGGCGTCTGCGCCGGGGCGGGCGCGATCCTCGCGATGGCGAGCGACCTGCGCTACGCGGCGCCGGGCGCGAAGGTGGCGTTTCTTTTCGTGCGGGTCGGCCTCGCCGGCTGCGACATGGGCGCCTGCGCGATCCTGCCGCGGATCATCGGCCAGGGCCGCGCCGCCGAGCTGCTCTACACCGGCCGCTCGATGAGCGCGGAAGAGGGCCTCGCCTGGGGCTTCTTCAACCAGGTGACCAATCCGGTGCTGGCGAAAGCGCTCGACGCCGCGCAGGCGCTAGCCGAGGGCCCGACCGCGGCGCACGCCATGACCAAGCGAATGCTGCACGAGGAATGGAACGCAGGCGTGGATCAGGCCATCGAAATGGAAGCGGTGGCGCAGGCGAGCCTCATGCAGAAGCAGGATTTCCGCCGCGCCTACGAGGCCTTCGCGGCGAAGCGGAAGCCGCGCTTCCAGGGCGACTGATGGACCGGCTGGCACACTACGACTGGCCGTTCTTCGATGACCGGCACGCGAAGCTCGCGATCGAGGCGGACGCGTGGGCGCACGCCAATCTCGCGCACGCCCACGGCCAGGATGCCGACGCGATCTGCAGGCGCCTGGTGCAGGACCTCGGCTGCGCCGGGTTCCTCCACATTTGCGTGTCGGAGCGCCCCGACGTGCGCTCGATCGCCCTGCTGCGCGAGATTTTCGCCTATCACGCGGGCCTGGCCGACTTCGCCTTCGCCATGGCGGGTCTGTCGACCATTCCGATCACCCTCGCCGGGACCCCTGAGCAAAAGCAGCGCTACCTGAGCAGGGCCGCCGCGGGAGAAGCCATCGGCGCGTTCGCGCTTTCGGAACCCGACGCCGGGTCCGACGTGCAGGCCCTGAAGACGCGCGCGCGGCGCGCGTCCGGCGGCTGGCGCCTCGACGGCGAGAAGACCTGGATCTCCAATGGCGGCATCGCCCACTTCTACGTCGTCTTCGCGCGCTCGGAGGAAGGGATCAGCGCGTTCATCGTCGAGGTGGGCGAGGTCGATGCGTCGCAGCGGATCGAGATCGTGGCGCCGCACCCCATGGCCACCGTGCGGCTCAAGGACGCCCGCGCGGAGCTGCTTGGCGAGCCGGGCCAGGGCTTCAAGCTGGCGATGCGCGGCCTGGATGTGTTTCGCACCACGGTCGCCGGTGCCGCGCTCGGCTTCGCCCGCCGCGCGCTCGACGAGGCGCTCGCGAGGGCACGCAGCCGCAGGATGTTCGGCCAGACCCTGGCCGACTTCCAGATGACCCAAGCGAAGCTCGCGGACATGGCGACCGGTATCGATGCCGCGGCGCTGCTCACCTATCGTTCAGCTTGGAAGAAGGACACGGGCACCGCGCGGGTGACGCGCGAGGCGGCGATGGCCAAGCTGTTCGCTACCGAATCGGCGCAGCGCGCGGTCGACGAGGCGGTGCAGATCTGCGGCGGGCTCGGCGTGATGCGCGGCCACCCGGTAGAGAAGCTCTACCGCGAGGTGCGCGCGCTGCGCATCTACGAGGGCGCGACCGAAGTGCAGAAGATCGTCATCGCGAGGGATCTGCTGAAATGACGCGCTACACCGCGCACGTCGATACCTTCGCGCGCGACAACCTGCCGCCGCCCGCGACGTGGCCTGAGCTCCTGTTCGAGCTGCCCGAGCTGCAGTATCCCGGACGGCTCAATTGCGCCACCGAGCTGCTCGACAAGCCAGTGACGCGCGGCTACGGCCACCGCATCGCCCTGCGCACGCCCGACGGTGAATGCACCTACACCCAGCTCTTCACGCAGGCGAACCGGATCGCCAATGTGCTGGTGCGCTCGATGGGGCTCAAGCCGGGTAACCGGGTGCTGTTGCGCGGGCCGAACAACCCGATGATGGCGGCGTGCTGGTTCGCGGTGATGAAGGCGGGCGGCGTCTGCGTCGCCACGATGCCCCTCCTGCGCGCGAAGGAGCTGACGGACATCATCCAGAAGGCGGAAGTCTCGCACGCGCTCTGCGACAAGCGCCTGGAAGCCGAGCTGGCGAGCGCCGCGGCCGCCTGCCCGACGCTCAAGCAGGTGAGCTATTGGCACGACGACGCACCCGACGGCCTGGACGCTCTCTCGCTCAAGCAGCCGCTCTGGTTCAACACCGTGCCGACGGCGGCCGAGGACGTGGCGCTCGTCGCTTTCACCTCGGGAACCACCGGCAAGCCCAAGGGAACGCTCCACTTCCACCGCGACGTGGTGGCGATGTGCGACGCCTTCCCGCGCTCGATCCTGCGGACGCAGAAGGACGACATTTTCTGCGGCACGCCGCCGATCGCGTTCACCTTCGGCCTTGGCGGTGTGCTGTGCTTCCCCATGCGCTACGGCGCGTCCACCGTGCTGATCGAGAAGCACACGCCGGAGACGCTGCTCGAGACCATCGAGCGCTTCAGGGCTACGGTCTGCTTCTCCGCCCCGACCATGTACCGCCAGATGGCCGCCGTCGCCCGCGACTTCGATCTGTCCTCGCTGAAACGCTGCGTGTCGGCGGGCGAGGCGCTGCCCGACGCCACGCGCGAGCTCTTCCGCGAGGCGACCGGAATCGAGATCATCGACGGCATCGGCTCGACCGAGATGATCCACATCTTCATCTCGCACCTGCCGGAGCGGGCGCGCCGCGGCGCCACCGGCTATGCCATTCCCGGCTACCGCGCCGCGGTGCTCGACGAGGAGGGCAGGGTGTGCGCCCCGGGCACGGTCGGACGCCTGGCGGTGAAAGGGCCTACCGGCTGCCGCTACCTTGCCGACGAGCGGCAGAAAGAGTACGTCCAGAAGGGCTGGAACATCACCGGCGATGCCTACCTCAGGGACGATGACGGCTACTTCTTCTATCAGGCGCGCACCGACGACATGATCATCTCGGCCGGCTACAACATTGCCGGGCCGGAGGTGGAAGGCGCGTTGCTCGAGCACCCGGCGGTCGCCGAATGCGCGGTGGTCGGGGCGCCCGACGCCGAGCGGGGTACGGTCGTCAAGGCCTTCGTCGTGCTGAAAAAAGAATTCCCCGGGGACCATTCCATGGCCAAGACGCTGCAGGAGCACGTCAAGGGCGCCATCGCGCCCTACAAGTATCCGCGCCTGGTCGAATTCACCGACACGCTGCCCCGCACCGAGACCGGCAAGCTGCAGCGGTTCAAGCTGAAAGGAATGCACAAATGAGCGCTCTGCGGATCCTTCAGCCGCCCGGCTGGGCACGGGCGAAGGGCTTCTCCAACGGCATCGCCGCGAGCGGCCGGCTGGTGTTCATCGCCGGCCAGATCGGCTGGACCGGCGAGTGCAAGTGGGAGGCGCGCGACTTCGCCGGCCAGTTCCGACAGGCCTTGAAAAACATCCTTGAGGTTCTGAAAGAAGCGGACGGCCGGCCCGAGCACATCGTGCGGCTGACCTGGTACGTGCTCGACAAACACGAGTATTTCGATTCCCTGAAAAACTTGGGTGAAGCGTATCGGGAGCTGATGGGCAAGCACTACCCGACGATGGCCGTGGTGCAAGTGAGCGGCCTGGTCGAGGACGAGGCGCGCCTCGAGATCGAGGCCACGGCGGTGGTGCCATGAAGGTCAGCGTGATCGGCGGCGGGCCCGGCGGCCTGTACTTCGCGCTGCTGGCGAAGAAGGCCTGGCCGCGCTGGGAGGTGACGGTCTACGAGCGCAATCGTCCGGACGACACTTTCGGCTTCGGCGTGGTGTTCTCCGACCAGACGCTGGACACCTTCAAGGCGTATGACCTCGTCACCTACGAGCGCATCCGGCGCCGTTTCGCCTACTGGGGTGACGTCGACGTGGTCTACAAGGGGCGCGTGATGCGCTCGGGCGGCAACGGCTTCTGCGGCTGCTCGCGCGTCGCGCTGCTCAACATCCTGCAGGACCGCGGGCGCGAGCTCGGCGTGCAGATGCGCTTCCAGCGCGAGGTGCAGGGGCTGGAGGAGTTCGCCGATTCAGACCTGGTCGTGGTGGCCGACGGCATCAATTCGATGATCCGCTCCAGGTACAAGGAGCACTTCCAGCCGAGCGTCGATCTGCGGCCGAACAAGTTCACCTGGCTCGGCTCGACCAGGCCGATCGACGCCTTCAAGTATTTCTTCCGCGAGACCCAGGAAGGCGTGCTGCTCGCGCATGTCTACCAGTACGAGCCGGACCGCTCCACCTGGGTGATCGAGATGGACGAGAGCACCTGGCGCAACTTCGGCTTCGACCGGCTTTCCGAGAGCGACATGTTGCCGGTGCTCGAACGAGTCTTCGCGGAGGAGCTTGCCGGACATCCGCTCATCGCGAACCGCTCGCTCTGGCGCAACTTCCCCAACATCACCAACAAGACCTGGGTGCGGGACAATGCCGTCCTGGTGGGCGACGCCAAGGCCACCGCGCACTTCTCCATCGGCTCCGGCACCAAGCTCGCGATGGAGGACGCCATCGCGCTGTTCGAGGCCTTCAAGAAGCACCCCGAAGTGAAACCGGCGCTGACGCTGTACGACACGGCCCGGCGCGAAGAGGTCGAGAAGACCCAGCACGCCGCCAACGTGTCGCTCGCGTGGTTCGAGCACATGAAGCGCTACTGGGGCATGGAGCCGCCGCAGTTCGCCTTCGGCGTGATGTCGCGCTCCAAGCAGATCACCTGGGAGAACCTCGAGCTGCGCGACCCCGGGTTCGTGCGCGAGGTTCACAAGTGGTATGCCGCGAAAGTGAACGCTCAAGGCTTCAGCCTCTCGCTGGAGGACCCGCCGGTGCCCATGTTCACGCCGTTCCGCCTGCGCGACATGGTGGTCGAGAACCGCGTGGTGGTGTCGCCGATGGACCAGTATTCGGCGGTCGACGGCGTGCCGGGCGACTGGCACTTCGTCCACCTCGGCAGCCGCGCCGTCGGCGGGGCCGGACTGCTGTACGTCGAGATGACCTGCCCATCCCCCGAGGCGCGCATTTCGCCGGGAGACACGGGCCTCTGGAACGAGGTCCAACGCGACGCTTTCGGAAAAATAGTCCAATTTTGCAAAACCCATTCAAGGGCGAAGCTGTGCATGCAGCTCGGCCATTCCGGGCGCAAGGGCTCGACCCAGCTCGGCTGGGAGCGCATGGATCACCCGCTCGAAGCCGGCAACTGGCCGGTGATTTCGGCCTCGCCGATCCCGTATTACGAGGGCATCTCGCAGGTTCCTCGCGAAATCAACCAAGCCGACATGAAGAAGATCGTGGACGACTTTGTCCGTGCCACGAGATTTGCAGAACAGGCCGGCTTCGACATGCTCGAGCTGCACATGGCGCACGGCTACCTCCTCGCCAGCTTCATCTCGCCGCTGACCAACCAGCGCACCGATCGCTACGGCGGAACGATCGATTGCCGCATGCGCTTTCCGCTGGAGGTATTCCGCGCGTGCCGCGCCGCGTGGCCGCAGGCGAAGCCGATGTCGGTGCGCATCTCCGCGACCGACTGGGCGCCCGGCGGACTGAGCGGGGAGGATCTCATCGCGCTGACGCGCATGCTGAAGGAGGCCGGCTGCGACCTGATCGACTGCTCGACCGGCCAGACCGTGCCGTACCAGCGCCCGGTGTACGGGCGCATGTACCAGGCGCCGTACGCGGACTGGGTGAGAAACGAGGTGGGCATCGCGACCATGACGGTGGGCGCGGTCACGACGCCCGACCAGGTGAACACGCTGCTGGCCGCGGGGAAGGCCGACCTCGTCGCGCTCGCCCGGCCGCATCTCGCCAACCCGTACTTCACGCTTCAGGCCTCGGCCTGGTATCAGCATCTGCCGCAGCACTGGCCGCAGCAGTACCTGACCGCGCGCGACCAGGCCTTCCGCAACGCCGAGCGCGAGCGCGCCGAGCTCAAGGACCTGCGCATCAAGGCGCGCCCGGCGAGCCACGAGGTCGTCGAGGCCGGGGTCAAGAGGGCGGCGTGATCGTCCTCTGGGAGCTCGGCGGCAGGAACGACCGGCGCTACAGCGTGTTTTCCTGGCGCACCCGCATGGCGCTCGCGCACAAGGGGCTCGAGTTCGAAGCCCGGGCGGTGTGCATGAGCGACAAGGCGGCGATCGCGTTCTCGGGCGGCAAGACCGTTCCCGTGGTGCGCGACGGCGAAAGCGTGGTGCGCGACTCCTGGAAGATCGCGGAGCACCTGGAGTCGCGCTATCCGGACAGGCCCCTCTTCGGCGGCGACATCGCGCGCGGCGTGACCCACACCTTCAACAGCTGGGTGGATCGCGCGCTGGTCGGCGCCATGCTCGAGGTGCTGGCCCCCGAGATCCACGAGCGCGTCGATCCGGCCGACGGCGAGCATTTCCGCGCCATGGCCGAGCGCGTGACCCGCAAGACGCTCGACGAGCTGCGCGCCGGGCGCGACCAGGCGCTGCAGCGCCTGGGCCGGGTCCTCGAGCCGATGCAGGCGCACCTCAAGCGCCAGGCGTACATTTGCGGCGACAACTCCGCGTACGCCGACTACGTGCTCTTCTCGATCTTCCAGTGGGCTCGCGTGATGAGCCCGCGCGAGCTGCTCGCCCCCGAGGATCCGCTGTCCGCCTGGCGCGAGCGTGTACTGGACCTCTTCGGCGGCTTCGCCCGCAATGTCGTGACTGCATGATTCAAAAACAGCGCTGCGCCTGGCCGAAGAATGCCCTCGCCATCGCCTACCATGACGAGGAGTGGGGCGTCCCGGTGCACGACGACCAAAAGCTCTTCGAATGCCTCACGCTCGAGGGCGCGCAGGCGGGGCTTTCCTGGGACACGATTCTCGCCAAGCGCGAGAACTACCGGCGCGCGTTCGAGCGCTTCGACCTGAAAAAGGTGGCGGCCTACGGCGCGCGCGATCGCCGGCGCCTGCTGGCCGACGCGGGCATCGTGCGGCATTCCGGCAAAATCGATGCCACCATCGGGAACGCACGCCGCGTGCTCGAGGTGCGCATGGAATTCGGCAGCTTTTCCAAGTACGTCTGGAGCTTTGCTGGGCGTAATGCCGAGGCACTGTCCAAAGACTTGCAGCGGCGCGGCTTCCGATTCGTGGGGCCGACCACGGTGTACGCGTTCATGCAGGCCGTCGGCATGGTGAACGACCACGAGGAAGCCTGCTTCCGGTACCGCCAGTTAGGGAAATGAGGGGGAAATAAGAGGAAAATGATGCGCATGCGCGCATTTTTCGGATTGGTCTTTCTGTTTGCCGGTAGCGTGTATGCGGCCTACGACGCCAACGAAGTCGCGCTCGGTGCGTCGGAAAAGGCGGTTCTCAAGCAGTTCCCGGCCGCGCATTGCGCGCCGCTGCAATGGAAGAGCAAGGCCGCCGATCGGCGCTGCGACGACTCCAAGATCGTGCTCGGTGGCGTGCCCGGGCGCATCACCTTCTATCTGAGGCGCGACCGGGTCGAGGCCTTCGACGTGCGCGTCGACACCAAGGACGCGGAGCGCCTGGCCTCGTTTCTGAAGAAGCGCTACGGCGCGCCTGCCGAGGAGACGCGTACCAACGTGGAACCGCGCGGCCCGATCTACAAGGTGGAATGGAAAAAGGGGGAGGAGCGCGCGATGCTCACCTCGCAGGGCCAGAAAGGCCGCGCCGCGCTCACGGTGTGGCGCGGCGACTTCGAGGAAGAGATCTACCGCGTGCGCTAGAGCTTCTTCAGCACCGCGATCGCCTTGGCGGCGTCCTCGGCGCTGTCGCAGGCGATGTAGCTGATGAATTTCTTGCCGATCGCCACCGCCGACACGCCGCGGAAGCTCACGCCGGCGTTGCCGAGCGCGCGCGCGATCTTCGACCCGAGGCCCGGCTTGTCGCCGCCTTCGATGCGCACCGAGTGGATGCTGTCGGGCTTGCCGAAGCCGGCCTCCTGGGCCGCCTTGACCGCCTTGGCGCCTTTCACCGGCGTCACGAACATGACGCCCTGCCCCGGCTGCTCGGTGCGCCGGGCGAGCAGCATCTCGAGATTGGCCCCGCCGCGCGACAGCGCTTCGAGCTTGTCGGCCGCGCCGCCGGCGCGGTCCTCGATCGTGGCCGCCCAAACTTCCGCCTTCGTAGCCTTGAGTGCCATGGCTCCCTCCAGGAAAAAGCCGCGGGCCTCATAATGCATCGGTCGTGGCAAAAAAGGTGACTTTCGCGGCGCTTCGCGACGCGCTCGGCGGCAGGGCGGAGCTCGCGCTGCTCGACGCACGCGAGCAGGGCGTGCATTACCGCGGCCACCCGTTCTTCGCCTGCTCGGCGCCGCTCTCCCGGCTCGAGCTCATGATCCGCGACCTGGTGCCGCGCCTTGCAGTGCCCGTGGTGGTGCTCGACGGCGGCGAAGAGGGCTTGGCGGAGAAGGCGGCAGAGCGCCTGGGCTCGATGGGTTACACCGAGGTCGCGGTTCTGGACGGCGGCTGCGCCGGCTGGCGGGCTGCGGGCGGCGAGCTCTTCAGCGGCGTCAACGTGCCGTCCAAGGCATTCGGCGAGTTCGTCGAGCATCGTTATGACACCCCCAGGATCCCCCCCGAGGAGCTGAAGCGACTCAAGAACGAGAACCAAAAACTGGTGGTCCTCGACAGCCGCCCATTCGAGGAGTATCACCGCATGAACATCCCCGGCGGGATCGACGTGCCGGGCGCCGAGCTCGCCTGGCGGATCCACGACCTCGTCCCCGACCCCGAGACGCTGGTGGTGGTGAACTGCGCCGGCCGCACGCGCAGCATCATCGGCTGCCAGTCGCTGCGCAACGCCGGCATCCCGAACCGCGTGGTCGCGCTGAAGGACGGCACGATGGGCTGGGACCTCGCCGGCTTCGAGTGCGAGCGCGGCGCGAGTCGGGTGGCCGGCGCGCCTTCCGAGCAGGGCAAGGCGAAAGCGCTTCAGGCGGCGCAGCGGGTTGCAACGCGTTTTGGAGTCAAGTTCACGGCTCCCCAGCAGGTCAATGAGTGGCAGCGGGATGCCGGCCGAACGTTGTATCTGCTCGACGTGCGTACGCGGGAGGAGTTCGAGCGCGGCCACGTCGCCGGCTCGCGGCACGCTCCGGGCGGACAGCTCGTTCAGGCGAGCGACGAATACGTCGCGGTCCGCAACGCACGCGTCGTCCTCATCGACCCGGAGCGGGTGCGCGCGGTGATGACCGCGTCGTGGCTCGAGCAGATGGGATGGAGCGAGGTCTACGTCCTCGACGATGTGCGCGGCTTGGCGACGGAAAGCGGGCCGCGCCGTTCTCCCGAGGTGAAGAAGTGGACTTCGATTTCTGCCGGTGAATGCTCTGCAGGCGAGAAAAGCGGGGCCGTGCTGGACCTGTCTACGAGCCTGCGCTTCTATCACGCCCATATTCCCGGCGCGTGGTGGGCGGTGCGCTCGCGTCTCGGCGAGGCGCGGGAAAAGATCGGCGCGGCCGATTCGCTGGTGGTGACTTCGGAGGATGGGGTGCTTGCGCACCTCGCGGCGCCGGAAGTTCAGGCGCTCTGGCCGCAGGCGACCGTGACGGTGCTCGAGGGCGGAAACGCGGCGTGGATCGCCGCGAGCAGGCCCACCGAGGGCGGCGTCGAGCGCGCGACCACGGAGCGCGACGACGTCTGGTACAAGCCTTACGACCACAGGTCGGACTACAACTATAAGCAGCACGCTCGCGACTATCTCGCCTGGGAAGTCGCTCTCGTCGATCAGGTCAAGCGCGATCCGACCATCCGTTTTCGGACGTACTGAACCCAAATTCGTCGCTGATCCACGACGCTTCGCGCCGTGACGTGTTGCGCGGATGCCGCACAGCCGCGCGCGAAACAGAATCTTCATCAAGCAGCGTGTATCGTGCGCGCCGTCGTCATCCGAACAGGCGAGGAATCAGAAATGCGCATCCATCCCTTGGTAGCGGGCGCGGCCGCGAGCGTGATCGTGGCCTGCGGCGTCGGTGTTGCGGCGATCACCGGAGTCCTGCCGCGCACGCAGGCGGAAAAAGCCGAAGTGCCGCCGCCGGCGGCGAAGAAAGAATGCGCCGAATGCGGCGTAGTGGTAGGCGTGCGGCTGGTCGAGCAGAAGGGCGAAGGCACGGGGCTCGGCGCGGTGGTGGGCGGCGTGGCAGGCGCGGTCGTCGGGCACGAGATCACGCACGGCAGGGATGTCGGCACGGTCGTAGGGGCCGCGGGCGGCGCCTTCGCCGGGCATCAGATCGAGCGCCAGGCGCGCACCACCAAGCATTACGAGGTTCGGGTCCAGATGACCGACGGTCAGTTAAGGATTGTGAAATTTGCCGCGCAGCCGGCTTGGAGGGCGGGCGACAAGGTGAGGCTGCAGGACGGGAAGCTCGTGTCGGCATAGCCCGACGGCGCGCGATGTGCTATTTATAGAAAGGTGAGAACAAGAATAAGAAAAGCCGCTTGACGCAGCGCTGGATCATCCAGGACGCGGTCAGGCGGATCCAGGACCTCGTCGCCGACGCCATGGGCCGGAGCCTCCCCGGAGTCGTCGGCGCGCGCCTGGAGCACATCGTGCAAAGCGTCGCCGCAAGCGAGGTTTCCTCGGTCGGCGACGCCTATTCCTGGCGCGAAGTCTCGATCCTGCTCGCCGACCTGCGCGGGTTCGCCTCCATCGCCGAGTCCTACCCGGCGCGCGTGGTGCTCGATACGCTGAACCGCTGCTTCGCCACGCTGACCGAGGTCATCGTCCAGCACTACGGCATCATCGACAAGTTCATGGGCGACGCGATCATGGTCGTGTTTCCCGGCGACCAGGCGGTGGCGCACGATCACGCCCGGCGGGCGATCCTCTGCGCGGTGCAGATGCAGATCGCGATGGACGAGCTGCGGCAGAAGCACCGCTCGGAAAACGTGCCGGAGATGTTCCTCGGCATCGGCGTCAACACCGGCAAGGTCATGACCGGCCTCATCGGCTCCGACCGCTACCGCGCCCACACCATCATCGGCGACGAGGTCAACCTCGCCTCGCGCATCGAGGCCTTCAGCCTGCGCGGCCAGGTGCTGGTCAGCCAGTCGACCTACGAGTTGTGCCAGGATTTCGCCGATTGCGGCCCGCCGGTGCAGGTCTACATGAAAGGCAAGGCCGAGAGCGTGCTGATCCGCGAGGTGAAGGGCATTCCTTCGCTCGGCAAGTTCGTCCCGCGCAGGGAGTTGCGCCGCTCGGCGCGCGTCGACGTGCTGCTGCCTTTCGCCTACCAGATCGTGAGCCGCAAGACCGTGCTCGCGACGGTCGACACCGGGACCATCCACAACATCGGCTACGACGGCGTGCTGGTCGAGATCGAGCGCCCGCTGCCGCTCTACGCCGAGATCAAGCTCGCCGTGAACCTCGTCAGCCTCGGCTACCGCGCCGAGGACGTCTACGGGCGCATCGTCGACGTGCGCGAGGACAAGGGCCGCTGGTTCTGCGGCGTCGAGTTCACCTCGGTGACGCGGCAGGCAAGCGAGAAGATCCGGCTGTTCGTGCAGATGCTCATACCGTCCTACGTCCCGGTGCAGGCGACCCGCGAGCCAGCTTCAGCGAAGGAAACAGCCGTCGGTGACGTCGATCACCGCGCCGTTCAGGATCGCCGGCGCATCGAGAGCTAGCCAGCGGATCGCCTCGGCCACTTCCTCCGGCCGGCCCACCCGCTTCGTGTAGACCGTGCGCATGAGCTGCGCGATGCGCTCGGGCTGCGCGTTCTTGAGGAGGTCGGTATCGATCGGGCCGGGCGCCACCGCGTTCACCTGGATGCCCTGCGGCCCGAGGTACGAGGCGAAGCTGCGCGTGAAGCTCACCACGCCGGCCTTGGTGACCCCGTACCAGAGGTCGGTGTGCGCCATGTACGCCGCCACCGAAGCGACGTTGACGATGCGGCCGGAGCCGCGCTCCGACATGCCTTTCGAGGCCGCGCGGATCAGCTCGACCGGCGCCTCGAGGTTCACGCGCAGCATGCGGCTTCTCGCCTCGTCGGTATAGCGGTCGATCGGCAGCGCCGCCTGGATGCCGGCGTTGTTGACCAGCACGTCGAGCCTGCCGAGCCCCTCGATGAGCTTCGGTATCGCGCTCAGCTCGGTGAGGTCGAAGCGGACCGGCTCGATTCCCTGCAGGGGCTCGGAAAAATCCCGGTCGAGGCCGAACACTTTCATCCCGGATTTCGCCAATGCCTCGGCCGCGGCGCGGCCGATGCCGCGGCCGGCCCCGGTAACCAGCGCGGCCTTCACGCGCCCTTAGAGCGAAGCGAGGCCGGGCATGTCGAATCCGGCGGCCTTGAGCTCGGTGATGAGCGTCTCTTCCTGCTGGGCGGTCAGCTCGACGAGCGGCGGGCGGCACGTTTTCCACTGCGCGTCGTTGCCGAAGTGCGCCACCGCCGCCTTGAGCGCCGGGATCATGGGCTGCTTCTGCACGATCTTGCGCGTGGCGCTGATGCCGGCCTGGAGGCGCTCGGCGTCCGCTGAACGCCAGTTCTTGTAGACGTTCGCGATCGGCCCCGGGTTGATGTTGCCGGTGGCGGTGATGCAGCCCTTGCCGCCGTGGCGCATGTTGTCGAGCAGGAACACCTCGCTGCCGGCGAAGACGTCGAAGCCCTCCTTGGCGAAGGCATCGAGCATCGCTTTGGTGTTGGACCAGTCCCCCGACGAATCCTTCACGCCGGCGACGATCCCCGGGTATTTTGAAATCAACCGTTCAATCAGTCCTAAAGTTATTGAGACTTGGGCGACCGGCGGGATGTGATAGAGGTAGAGCTGCAGCCGCTCGTCGCCGACGCGCTCGATCACCTCGGCGAAGTTGCGGTACAGCCCCTCGTCCGACACCCCTTTGTAGTAGAAGGGCGGCAGCATCAGCACGCCGGCGCAGCCGAGCTCCACCGCGGCGCGCGTCATCTCGATCGAATCGGAAAGCGCGCAATGCCCCGTGCCGGGCATGAGCGCCGAGGCGGGCACGCCTCCGGCCACGAGTTTTTCAAGTAAAGATCTTTTTTCAGAAACGGAGAGCGAGTTTGCTTCGCTGTTGGTGCCGAACACCGCAAGGCCGGCGCAGCCGCTCTTCAGGAGCCAGCGGCAGTGGCGCACGAAGCGCGGCGCGTCGGGCGCGTAGTCCTTGCGGAACGGCGTGATCACGGGGGCGAGCACGCCCTCGATGCGCTTCACCTTGGCCATGGCTGGTTTCATGTCAGTCCACCTTTGCTCCGGAAGCCTTCACGATCGGCGCCCAGCGCGCCACCTCTTCCTTCAGCATGGTGGCCATCTGCTCGGGCGAGCCGGGAATGATGTTGTAGCCGAGGTCGGTCATGCGCTTCACGAACTCGGGCGACTTGGTGGCCTGCACCGCGGCGGCGTTCAGCTTCATGACGATGTCGCGCGGCGTCGCGGCCGGCACCATGATGCCGAACCACACGCCGGACTCGTAGCCCTTGACGCCGGATTCCGCGATGGTGGGCAGGTCGGGAAGCGCCGGGTCGCGCTTCGCGCCGGTGGTGGCGATCGCACGCAGCTTTCCGGACTTGATGTGCGGCAGCGCCGAGGGAATGTTGTCGAACATCATATTCGTTTGCCCGGCGAGGAGGTCGGTGATGGCCGGCGCGCTGCCCTTGTACGGGATGTGCACGATGTCGGTGCCGGTGAGCTGCGTGAACATGGCGCCCGACATGTGGATGCTCGTGCCGTTGCCGCTCGAGGCGTAGGTCCACTTGCCCGGGTCCTTCTTCGCGAGGTCGATCACCTCCTTCACGGTCTTCGCCGGCACCGACGGGTGCACCACCAGCACGTTGGAAAGCGACACGATCGGCGCGACCGGCGCCAGCTCCTTGTTGACGTCGAGCGGCATCTTCGCGTAGAGCGCCGGGTTGATGGCCTGGATGCCGCTCGTGCTCATCACCATCGAATAGCCGTCGGGCGCCGAGCGCGCCACGTCGAGCACGCCGAGGTTGCCGCCGGCGCCGGGCTTGTTCTCCACCGCCACGGGATGGCCGAGGATCTTGGTCATCTCGTTGGCGGTCGCCCGGGTGGCGATGTCGACCGCTCCGGCGGGCGTGAACGGCACGACGATGCGCATCGGCTTGGACGGGAACGCCTGGCCGAAGGCTGCGCCCGAGAGGGCGAAAGAGACAGCAAGAGCGAACAGACGCGACACCGGGGGGCCTTTCGAAGGTAGAGTGACCCGCAATTATGGCCGACCTCGCCCGGGCGGTGAATATCGCGGATCTGCGGCGCCTCGCGCAGCGGCGGCTGCCGCGAGCGATCTTCGACTTCTTCGACGGCGGCGCCGAGGACGAGGTGACCCTGCGCGACAACCGCGCGGCCTTCGAGCGGGTGCGCCTGCTGCCGAAAGTGCTGGTCAACGTGGCGCAAGTCGATACGAGGGCGCAGATTTTCGGTCGAGAAGCGGCGCTGCCGCTGGCGATCGCTCCCACCGGCGGCATCAGCGCCGGGCGCTACGGCGCCGAGCTGATCCTCGCGCGCGCGGCAAAGGCCTGGGGAGTGCCTTTCACCATGGCCACGCCTTCGGCGTTCAGCATCGAGCGCCTCGCCGGGGAAGTCGGCGGGCGGCTCTGGTTCCAGCTCTACTGCGTCCGCGACCTGGACTTCAGAAAAAAATTGGTCGATAGAGCGAAGAACGCGGGCTACGAGGCAATTCTCGTCACGGTGGACCTGCCGGTGTCGGGGAAGCGCGAGCGCGACCCGCGCAACGGCTTCCACACGCCCTACAGCCCGAACTGGCGCAACTCCAAGGACGTGCTGCTCAAGCCGGCCTGGGCGCTCGACATGCTGCGCAACGGCCTGCCCGGCATGGCGAACATGGAGGGCTACCGCTTCAGCGCGGCCGCCGGCACCGACATCGTCACGGCGGTCGGTCGAGAAATGGATGCGGGACTCGACTGGGAATACGTCAAGCGGCTGCGCGAGCAGTGGCCGGGCAAGCTGCTCCTGAAGGGCGTCGAGCGCCCGGACGACGCCGAGCGCGCCGTCTCGGTCGGCTGCGACGGCGTGGTGGTGTCGAACCACGGTGGTCGCCAGCTCGACGGCGCGGCTTCCACTCTGGAGGCATTGCCCGGAGTGGTGCGGGCCGCAGGTTCCCGTATCACAGTACTTCTCGATGGCGGCGTACGCCGCGGCGTCGACATTCTCAAGGCGCGCGCCCTCGGCGCGCAGGCCGTGCTCACTGGACGCGCCACGCTGTTCGGCGCGATGGCGGGCGGCGAGGCGGGGGCGAAGCGCGCGCTCGAGATCCTTTCGAGCGAGCTCGTGCGCGCGATGCAGCTCTGCGGGGTGCGCTCGATCGGCGAGATCGGCCCGGAGCTGCTCGCGGTCCGGTCCGCCTAGTTTGGTCGTTCACCTCGTCGACGGGACGTACGAGCTGTTCCGGCACTTTTACGGCCAGCGCCGCTGGAACAAGGGCAAGGACGCGCCGTTCGGCGCGGTCAACGGCGTGCTGCACACGATGCTGCAGATGATCGAGAAGGGCGCCACGCATCTCGGGGTCGCGACCGATCACGTCGTCGAGTCGTTCCGCAACGGCCTGTGGCCGGGGTACAAGACGGCCGATGGCGTCGAGCCCGCGCTGCTCGCGCAATTTCACCCGCTCGAGGAAGCGCTCGCGGCGATGGGCGTGGCGGTGTGGCCGATGGTGGAGCTCGAGGCCGACGACGGGCTCGCCTCAGCCGCGCACGCCGCCGCGGCGGACGAGCGCGTGGAGAAGGTCTGCATCTGGACGCCGGACAAGGATCTCGCGCAGTGCGTCCAAGGCGAGCGCGTAGTGCAAATCCATCGCATCTCGCAAAAGATCCTCGACGCGGCCGCGGTCGAGCGGAAGTACGGCGTCCCGCCGCACTTCATGGCTGATTTTCTCGCCCTGGTGGGCGACTCCGCCGACGGCTATCCCGGGATCGGGGGCATCGGAGCGGTGGGCGCCGCGCGCCTCGTAAGGCAGCATGGCGCAATCGAGAATTTTCCGCCGACGGTCCTTGGCGAGCGCCGCGAGCAGGCGTTGCTCTTCAAGAAGCTGGCGACGCTCAGGACCGATGCCCGGCTCTTCGGCGACGTCGACGAGCTGCGCTGGCGCGGCCCGACTCCGGCCTTCTCCGAGCTTGTCGCGCAGCTCGGCGATACGCGGCTCCTCCCGCGCGCGCTCGGCGCGGGCGGGCTTACTGCGGCTTGAGCCCGGAGGCTTTCACGAGCGCGGCGTTGGCGGCGATCTCGGCGCGCAGATAGGTGTTGAAGGCTTCGGGCGCATAGTCCATCGCCTCGGCGCCGAGCCGCTCCAGCTTTTCGCGGACGTCGCTCGCGTGCAGCGCCCGCGCGGTTTCCTGGTAGAGGCGCGCGACGATCTCCCGCGGCGTCTTCGACGGCACGAACATGCCGACCCAGAAGTTGTAGTCGGAGTCGGGAATGCCGGCTTCGAGCGTGGTCGGCATGTCCGGCAGCGCCACCGAGCGCTTCGTGCTGCCTACAGCGAGACCGAGCAGCCGGCCGTCCTTCAGGAGCGGCAACGCCGCATTGACGGGACAGAAGTAGTAGTCGACGCGCCCTGTCATGACGTCCGCGAGTGCTTCGGGCGTGCCCTTGAAGGGCACGTTGACGACGTCGATCGCCGCGCCGAGTCGAAAACGCTCGGCGTTGAGGTGCGTCGCGCTGCCGACGCCGATCGAAGCGGCGTTGAGCGCGCCGGGCTTTGCCTTCGCCGCGGCCACCAGCTCCTTGACCGAGCGGATGCCCTTTGCGGGTGCGATCACCAGCACGTTGGGCAGCAGCCCGAGCGGCGTGACACCGGTGAGATCACGCAGCGTGTCGTAGGGCGTATTCGGGTAGGTCGTCGGCGTGACTGTGTAGGAAGACGAATGGACGAGGACGGTGTAGCCGTCGGCGTCCGCTTTCGCCACCAGGCCGACGCCGATCGTGCCGCCGGCTCCGGGCCGGTTCTCGACCACCATCGGCTGGCCGAGCTGCGCCGACAATTTCTCCGACACCGTGCGGGCCATGATGTCGGTGGCGCTTCCCGGCGTGAAGGGAACGACGATGCGCAGCGGCTTCGCCGGCCACGCCTGCGCCCAGGCGCCGGCGTGCGCGAGAAGGAGGGCGATACCCGCCAGCCATTTCGAGAGCCGCACCGATTTCGAGAGACGCACCGCGCGATTGCCTCGTTTATGATCGAAACGTGAAGTCTGCGGCATTCGAATATACCCGGGCGGCATCGATCGGTGAAGCCTGCGAATTGCTCGCGCGGCACGGCGACGGCGCGAAGCTGATCGCCGGCGGGCAGAGCCTCGTGCCGATGATGGCGATGCGCCTGGTGCGGCCGGCCTCGCTGATCGACATCAACGAGATTGCCGCGCTCAAGTTCGTCGCGGCGGAAAACGATGCGGTGCGCGTCGGTGCCTGCACCCGGCAGGCCGTGGTCGAGCGTGACGGCGCGCTCGCTGCACGCGTGCCGCTGCTGCGCCAGGCGCTCGCCTGGGTCGGGCACGCGCAGACGCGCAACCGCGGCACCATCGGCGGCAGCCTGGCGCACGCCGATCCGTGCGCCGAGTTGCCGCTCGCTGCGCAGGTGCTCGACGCGCGCATGGTGCTGCGTGCTTCCTCAAAGGGGAAAAGGACGCTCGACGCGGCGTCGTTCTTCACCGGCGCGATGTCGACTGCGATTCGGGCGGACGAATGCCTCGAGGAGATCGAGTGGCCGGTCTGGCGCGAGTCGCGCACCGGCTCGGCGTTCACCGAGCTTTGCATCCGTCACGGCGATTTCGCCGTGGTCGCCGCGGCGGCGCAGGTCGCGCTCGACGATTCCGGCCGCTGCGTGCGCGCGGCCTTCGGGCTGGCCGCGGTCGGCCAGACGCCGCTTGCCTTTCCGAACCTGGCCGCCGGCCTGGTGGGCAATTCCCTGACCGAAGACCTCATCCGGGCAGCGGCGAACGACGCCGCGGACGCATGCGAGCCTGGCAGCGACCTGCATGCCAGCGCCGAGTACCGGCGCCACCTGGCCGCAGTGCTTGCCGCGCGGGCGCTTCACGCGGCGCACGAAAAGGCGAAGGCCTCATGAGCGGGACGCTCCATCTCATCGAGGTCGACGTGAACGGGAAGAGGCGCGTGGCGCAGGTTCCCGCGCGGCTCTCCCTGGTCGACTGGCTGCGCGACGAGCTGCGGCTGACCGGCACGCACGTCGGCTGCGAGCACGGCGTCTGCGGCGCCTGCTCGGTGATGCTCGACGGCGAGGCGGTGCGCGCCTGCCTTATGTACGCGGTGCAGGCGCACGGCCACCGCGTCACCACGGTCGAGGGACTGGCGCGGCCCGACGGCACCATGAGCCCGCTGCAGGACGCGTTCTGCGAGGCGCACGGGCTGCAGTGCGGCTACTGCACCCCCGGAATGCTGATCGCCGCGCAGGCGCTGCTCGACGCGAATCCCCGGCCGACCGAAGTAGAGATCCGCGAGGCGATCGGCGGCAATCTGTGCCGCTGCACCGGCTATCAGCAGATCGTGGAAGCGGTGCGGCTGGCCGCCTTACGTGTCGAATGAGGCCTCGGATGAGCTCCTATCGATACATCGGCAAAGGGCGCAGGGCCAAGGAGCATCCGCGTTTCGTTACCGGCCGCGGCCGCTACGTCGCCGACATCGCGCTGCCCGGGATGAAGCACATCGCGTTGGTGGCGTCGCCTCACGCGAGCGCGCGCATTGCGTCGATCCGCGCCGACGCGGCGCGCGCCAAACCCGGCGTGCACTATGTGCTCACCGGAGAGGAATTCTGCGCACACACCGACTCGCTCCTGATCGGCGTCGACGCGCCGAAGGTGACGCGCTGGGCGCTGGCGCGCGGGCTGGTGCGCTATGCGGGTGAATGGGTCGCGGCGGTCGTGGCCGATTCGCGCGCGCTGGCCGAGGACGCTGCCGAGCTGGTCGAGGTCGACTACGAGCCGCTGCCGCAGGTGGTGGATCCGTGTGAAGCACTCGAGGGCAGGATCCTGGTTCATCCGGAACATGGCTCGAACGTCCTCTACCGCCGCAAATTCGTCTGGGGGCCGGTCGAGGAGGCGTTCGCCGGCGCGGACCACCGCCTTTCGTTCCGCGCGAGCTGGGGGCGCAGCGCGACTGTTCCGATCGAGACTTTCGGGGTCGTCGCGAGCTGGGACGCCGGCACGCAGATCCTCGACATCTGGGCGTCGATCCAGATGCCCAAGTATCCGGACCAGACCGCCCGCGCGCTGCGGCTGCCCGGCAACGCGGTGCGCGTGCACTACGACGTCGACGTGGGCGGCAGCTACGGCGTGAAGCGCGGGATCAAGCACACCGCGCTCGCGGGCTACCTCGCGAGAAAGCTCGGCGCGCCGATGCGGCTGATCGAGGACCGCCTCGAGAACATGCGCGGCGGCGACATGCAGGGGCCGGACCGTGCCTTCGACCTGCAGGCGGCCTTCGACCGCGACGGGACGATTCGCGGCCTGCGCATCCGCGCGGTCGACGACGTCGGCGCCTACGCCGGGCGCTCGCCGCTGCAGCTCGGCAAGCCCATCGGCGCCATCTGCGGCCCCTACCGCATTCCCGCGATCGAGTACGAGCCGGTGTCGGTGATGACCAACAAGACGCCGCAGGAGGCGGTGCGCGGCTTCGGACAGTCGCCGACGAACTTCGCCATCGAGCGCACCGTGGACCGCGTGGCGCAATACCTCGGCATGGACCGGATCGAGCTGCGCAAGAAGAACCTGATCCGCAAGGACGAGTTTCCGTACCTGATTCCGAGCGGCTCGACCTACGACTCGGGCGACTTCCACACGGTGCTCGACAAGGCGTTGGCCGTCGCAACATATCCCCAGTTGTTGGTCTTGAGAGACCAGATGCGAAAAGCCGGCAAGCTCGCCGGCATCGGCATCGCGACCTGCCTGGAGCCGAGCGGCGGCAACTCCGCTTTCGAGGTCCTCATGAACCCGAAGAACGAGACCACCACCTGGATGGACTCGTGCCTGGTGCGGGTCGATCTCTCCGGCTCGATCACCGGGGTGATCAACAACTCGAGCTCGGGCCAGGGCCACGAGTCGCTCGTCTCGACGGTGCTCGGCGAGGTGCTCGAGCGCGACCCCGGCGCGATCCGCGTGGTGCGCGCGGACTCTCTGACCGCGCTGCCGTCGAACAGTCCGGTCGGCAGCCGCATGGCGATCATGCTCGGCGGCGCCGCCGCGGGGGCGGCAAAGCGGATCAAGCAAGCGCTGCTGGCCATCGCCGCGCACAATTTCGAGTGTTCCCCCGACGACCTGGAGTATCGCGGCGGCGACGTTTCCCTGCAGGGCGTGCCGTCGAAGAAGCTTTCGTGGGACCAGCTGGTCGAGATCGCACACCGCAAGTTCCACAAGCTGCCCGGCGGCCTCGAGCCGGGGCTGCAGGCCAAGTTCGTCTGGGAGGTGCCCACCGGCGGCGGGCTGCCGACCGCGGACGGGCGCATCCAGATGTATCCCTGCTACGCCTTCGAGGCGCACGTCGTCCTGGTGGAGATCGACCCGGGCACGGCGAAGCCCTCCATCCGCAGCTACGTCTGCGGCCACGATTGCGGCGTGATGATCAATCCGGACATCGTGCACGGCATGACCTATGGCGGCATCGCGCATGGCATCGGCGCGGCGCTCTACGAGAAATTCGCCTACACCACCGAGGGCCAGCTCGCGAGCGGCACCTTCATGGACTACCTGATCCCGAGCGCCATGGAAGTCCCCGGCATGACGATCGTCGATCACTGCACGCCCTCGCCGCTGACCGAATTCGGGCAGAAAGGCTCGGGCGAGGCCGGCTACCTCGGCGCGCCCGCCGCGATCGCCAACGCGGTCAACGACGCGCTTTCTCCGTTGCGGGTTTCCATCGAAGCCCTGCCGATGTCGCACCACGCCATCTGGAGCGCGTTGAAGGAAGCGAAATCAAGGATCTGATCGGCGAACCCGAGCACCCGTCGCCGGGGCGACAGATGCTCGAGTGCCGGGACCTCCCTGTCGCGCTTCTCCTCCTACAGTGAACGCAGGAAGTTGAGCAGGTCCTGCTTCTGGAACTCGCCGAGGCCGTTGAATCTGGAAACGACCTGATTCGCCTCCGAGCCGGTGCTCGAGTGCGCTTGGATCGCATCCTTCAGGTCGTCGGTGCGGCCGTCATGCAGGAAGAAAATCCGCTGGCCAAGGCCCCATAGCGGCGCGGTGCGGAACTCCCTTCCCGTGGCTGCGCCCTGCGAGACGTTGTCGGCGAGCCCGACGCCCATGTCATGGATCAGCAGATCGGAGTACAGGTTCGCCGTCTGGAACCGGAGCGCCTCGACGGTGGCATTGCCGGTCCTCATCGAGGGCGTGTGGCAAAGCGCGCAGCCGACGCTCGAGAACAGGTTCCTGCCGCGGCCGATCGAGGCAGAGCCTCCGGGGGAGTCTGGATCCGGCTTCGGCGGCGCGAGGAAGCGCTGGAAGTTCGCGAAGTTCGTGACTCCGTTGTTCGACGCCAGGATGGCCGCAAGCCGGGTCGCGGCGTTGACCGCCGCGTCCGTGTTCTGCACGTCGTTCGGGACCGTGGCGAACTGGCTGCAAGAAGGCGTCTGATCCCGCTCGTTCTGGAACAGCTCGTTGGTGATCCCCATTTCGACGTTGTAGGCCTCGCCGGAGAACACCATCAGCGACACGTTCTGCGCCTTCCAGCCGAAGCGCGTGATCGTGCCGTCGTTACCGTTGCGATTCGGGCGCCCGCTGATGCCGAGCGCTGATTTCGTCGACGAATCGCGCGAGCGGTTGATGAGGATCGTGGTGTCCGTGATCTCCTCGATCAGCCCCGCGCCGAACACCGGAGTGGGGACGCGGAAGATCACGTTGCGGTTGGCCACCTGGGTCGCAAAGTCGGGCTGCCCGAGCACGCAGCCGGGCGCGTCGTCGCGCCCCTGGATGGTGAAGAGCGCATGCACTCCGCCGTCGGGCGTACCGTCCGGGTTCTTGACGAAGCGCGCCTCGCGCACCGGCCCGTTCAGCCGGATGAACGAAGGCAGCTTGTTGTCGGCGCCGCGCTTGGTGGCGAACGCCACCTGCGGGTTCACCGCCGGGCTGCTGCCGCCGATGGCGGGCTGCGCATGACAGCCGCCACAGCTGTCCAGGTTCATCACCGGCCCGAGGCCGTCGGCGACTTCCTCCACTTCCTCGAAGTCATCCTTACCCTGGTCGAAGAAAGCGCGCTGGTTCGCCGTCAGTCCGAAAATCGGTCCCCCGGCATCGGGTGCCCCGCCACGCACGCCCGGGTCGCGCGCGAAGAAATCGACCGAGATGGCGATCTGCGAATGGAAGAAGAACAAACCTGCTACAGACGTGAACAGCAATGGCACTGCGTGCCTGATCTTCATTACGACCTCCCACCCCCGTTATCCCCAAGAAAAGACCGGAAAGAAGCGCGAGGTGAGCAGCGCGTTGCGCGGCTTTCTTGTTGCCGCGTCGTTCCTCCGCTCACATGATGTACTTGATCCGGATTAAAAGCTAAAGAACTTTTTGTTACTTAGAAGTAGCTGCGTTTCCTGCCGTACCCCGATCTTTCCTGGGCGCGACAAAACGTCGCACCCTAGTTAAAACCTCGGACGTAGTCCGGCGCGGTGAACAGCCACTCGAGCGCATCGTAATAGCGCTCCGCGCTGCGGCCCCGATATATGTCGTTGCGAATATCGCGCTCGAGCCCGTCGGGCACGTGGAAGATCATGCCGACGAGGTGATTCGCGGAAACCTGCACGCGCGACGCGCGCACGATTCTCCGCTTCTGGTACTCCTGGAAGACCTTCTCGAACTGGCCGTCGAAGGCATCCGCGCAGGCACCGAGGCAGACCGCGTCCTCCATCGCCATCGCGGCGCCTTGCGCCATGTACTGGAGCATGAAGTGCGCCGCGTCGCCGAGCAGGGTGACGCGTCCGCGGGTCCAGTTGTCCACCGGCTCGCGATGCAGCAGCATCCAGCGGCGGTACTCGCGCGGCGTGCGCATCAGCTTGAGCGGCTGGTCGCAGTAATGGGCGAAGAACGGCAGCACCTCGTCGGGCATGGCGAGCTCGTTGTGGCCGCCGCTCGTGTGCTTGCCGATCACCGTCGCCACCAGGTTGAAGAGCTTCCAGCCGCGCAGGGGGTAGTGGACGATATGGGTGTTGTGCGCAGCCCACAGTGTCGCCGCTGCCCAACGCAAATCCTTCGGCACGTCGCCCGCGTCGAGCACCGCGCGAAAGCACATGTGCCCGGTGATGAGCGGCAGCTTGTCGCCGACGATGCTTTCGCGGATCACCGAGCGTCCGCCGTCGGCGCCCACCAGCGCCGCACCCTCCAGCGTTTCACCGTTCGCGGTATTGACGAGGACTTTGCCGTCCTCGGCCTGGAAGCCCGCGACGCGCGTGCTGGTGCGCAGCTCGATCAGCCCCGACAGCGCCTTGCAGCCGTCGAGGAGCGAGCCGTGGATGTCGGCGCGGTGCGTCACGGCGTACGGGTTGCCGAAACGGCGGGCGAAGCGCTCGTCGAGCGGGATGTCGACCACGCGCTCGGCGCTCACGCCGTCCATCATGAGCAGCCGCTCGATGAAGACCGCTTCCTTCTTCACCAGGCCGCCGACGCCGAGCGCGTCGAGCGCATGCCAGGCGTTGGGGGCGAGCTGGATGCCGGCGCCGATCTCGCCGAACTGCGGCGCCTGCTCGAGCACCACCGAACGGAAGCCCTTGCGCGCGAGCGCCAGGGCCGCGGCGAGGCCGCCGATGCCGCCGCCGGCGACGATGACCGGCCGATTGTTGCGCGCTGCGTTTCTCGCCTTCATTGCAGCATGTTAAGCGCTGCGCGGCCGAGCGGCGAGGCGGGGTCGGCCAGCGTTTCGATGATCTCGAAGTGGTTGAGGCCCTTTCCGACCATGGCTTCCGTCAGCTTGTCCGCGACCTTCAACGCCGAGGAAAACTCGCGCGACTGCCGGCCGAACTCCGCCGCCTCGTGCTCGGCCCATGCCACCGTCACGGGGCAGCCGATCCGGTCCACCTGGCGGATCGGGCTGTATTCGTGCTCGAGCTTCTCGTCCAGGCGCACGTACTCGTTGCGGGCGCTGAGCCGCACCGGCAGCAGGTCGTAGATGCCAGAGACGAGGAGCGCGCTCTTGACCTCGCTTGTCCGTGTCAATGCGCAGGCAGCGAGATGGCTCCCGGAGGAGTGCCCGCAGAGGACGATCGTGGTGGCGAGATTGCGGTAAACCCACTCGATGCCGCGGCACACCTGCGCCACCATCTCGGGCAGCGTAACGCTGGGGAGCAGCGCGAAATCGAGCGCCACGTAGGCGGCCGCGGCCTGTACGACGGCCTCGGCGGCGAACGCGTTCTCCCGCTTGGACTGGCGCTTCCAGGCGCCGCCGTGGACGAAGACGAACGCCTTGTCGCCCGCGCCGTAGATGTCGAGCGTCTCGATCGGGGCGGGGCCATAGCGCTCGGTGCGAGGCTCGCCGATCCTCGTGCGAACCGCGTCGCTCGCCACGCCGAAGCGCTTGATGATCTCGTCGGCGTGCGGCACCCAGGTGCGCTGCTCGTACTGCTGGTCGAGCGCCTTCTGGTCGTAGTCGAGGAAGATCTTCTTCAGAAAAGAACCGCGATGCCGTCGAGCTCACCCTCGGAGTTCACTAGGTCCACTCGTTTGTGAGCGATCCTGAACGTCTCGCCCGCACGGCGCAGCCGGTGCTCGACCAGCGCGCCGTAGAGGCGCTGCTTTTCGTTACGGAACTCGACGAGCTGAAGGGTCGAATTGACCGTGATCTCACCGGTTCCTTCCTCGGAAACCATCACGTTGCCGACCTGGTGCACGGTGCGGGCAAGCGGCTGACGGGCGTGCGCGCGCGGGTGGCGCGCCTGCTTCACCCGCAGCTCGAGCAGGGTGCGATCGTCGTGGATGATCGAGCTGGTCTCGAGCGGGTCTTGCTGGTTTCTTTCCAGGGGAATCCAGTACGTCGCGTCCTCGGTGAAAAGCTCGAGCCAGGCCTCGAGCTGCTGGGTATCCAGCAGCCGGGCCTCATGGTAAAGAAACTGCTCGACGTTCATTGCACTCATTTTGCTGACATGTAACGCAGCCAGGCGGCGAGCTGCGCGCGGACGAAGATCTCGCTCGTGCCGGTCGCGCCGCGGCGCGTGCCGTCGGGCTCGTCGACGTCGCGGCCGTGGCCGCGGCCGAGGTAGACCCAATCGACCGCGCCCGATGAAAGGCCGCGCTGGATGCGCTCGTACACCTCGAGGTCGTCGGTGAGGACCCACGAGCCGGTGCCGTTCACCACATTGGCGAACGCCACCGTGTCGCGGAACATCCGCGCCGGCGCGTCCTTCATCCGGAACGAGTAGGTATGAACGACCGAGCGGTCGACCGCCACCGGGTGAATGATCCGGAGCTGGCGGAACTGGCTCATGAACGAGCAGTTCGGGTAGATGATGGTGTTCCAGAGCGTGACGCGCAGGATGCGCTCTGCTTCTTTTTCACCCGCGGCGGCCACGAGGCGGCGGCGGTAGTCCTCGAACAGCGGATTTCCCAATCCGGCAACGAGGCGGCTGTCGTCGTGGTAGTCGCCCATGTAGCCGTGGCCGTAAGGCGTGGTCCACATGCCGATCGCATCCCACACTGCATCGGGCGCGCCGTTCTGGCGCATCTGACGCACGGCGATGTCGTAGTAATGCTCCTCGCCCGGCCTGCCCGGCTCGGGCGCGCCGCGCGCCACCGCGACCGACGAGGCGTGCACCCACGCCGGGTGTGCGCCGTCGAGGTGGTTCTCGAGCATCAGCTTCCAGTTGCCGTCATAGGCGTGCTTGAACACGCCACCCGCCACCTCGAGCTCGCCGCCGGGCGCGCGGTCGACGAAGTCGTCGAACGAGGCGCGCGCCGGGCCGAGAAACGCTTCCAGATCCTCGCCATGGGGCGAAAGCGAGGCGAAGATGAAGCCGCGATAGACCGAAACCCGCGGGACGGATTTCAGGCCCTTGGGCAGCTTGTCCTTTTCATAGCCGCCCGCAAAAGGAACCGCCTGCAGCATCCCGGCGCGGTCGTAGCTCCAGCCGTGGTAGGGACAGACGAACCGCTCGGCATTTCCGCGCCCTTCGGCGCACACCGTCGCGCCGCGATGCGCACAACGATTGACCAGGACGGCGATCTCTCCGTTGTCCTTTCTGACGACAACGACGGGCTCCCGGCCCATCCGGGTCGTGAAATAGTCGCCCGGGCGCCTTGCCTGGCTTTCGTGACCGAGCACGAGCCACGCCCGGCCGAAGACGCGCTCCATCTCGAGCTCGAAGATCGCGGGATCGGCGTAGACCGAGCGGTGCACGCGGTCGGCCTGCACCAGCATCGCGAGTTGTTCGTTGGCGGCCATGCGATGATTGTAGCCGTGGCGCACCTGCACGCCGACGAGATCGAGCACTACCGCCGCGAAGGCTGGGTGGTGCCGCGCTATCGCCTCGCGCCGGGCCTGGTGGCGCGCATGGTGGAGGCGCTCGAGCGCCTGCTGCGCGACAACCCGGACGTGCGGCCGGAGAAGCTCGTCTCCGCTCATATCGATGGCGACAACGGCGAGGGCGTGCGCGGAAGCCGCGCCTTCCTCGACCTCGCGCGCGACCGCGAAATCGTCGAGCTGGTCTCGGGCGTCCTCGGCGACGACGTAATCCTCTGGGGCTGCCACGTGTTCTGCAAGCCCGCGGTGGAAGGCTACGAGACACCATGGCACCAGGACGGCCACTACTGGCCGATCCGTCCGCTCGCTACCTGCACCGCGTGGGTGGCGCTCGAGCCCTCCACGAAGGAGAACGGCTGCCTGCGCGTGATCCCGCGCTCGCATGCTGCGCGCAGGCTGCACGAACACCTGCACGAGGAGCGTACGGACCTGACCCTCAACCAGCGCATGGCCGCCGGGGCGTTCGACGAGGGGCAGGCGGTCGACATCGAGCTCGAGCCGGGCCAGATGTCGCTGCACGACGTGTACATGATCCACGGCGCCAAGGCGAACACCTCGGGACTGCGCCGCACCGGCGCCGCGCTTCGCTACATGCCTTCCACTTCCGTCTTCGAGCGCAACCTGCGTCCGGCCGACGGCAAGAGCGGCGTGCCGGTCAATTTCGCGCACCGCCCGCTGTGGCTGGTGAAAGGCGTGGACCGCAGCGGTCGCAACGACTTCCGCATCGGCCACATTGGAAACTGAGTGGAAAACTGAGTGGAAACTGCGTCCATGATCCGATTCGCTCTCGTCTTCAGCGTGTTCATCGTGGCCGCGTGCAGCGGCGGACGCCCGGGCGCTCCGCAGGCTGAGGCGGCGGATCTCGTCCTCTACAACGGCAAGATCGTAACGGTAGACGGCGGCTTCTCCATCGCGCGGGCGGTGGCCATCCGTGGCGATCGGTTCATCGCGGTCGGCGACGACGCGCGCGTACGGGCACTCGCCGGGGCGAAGACGAGGCAGATCGATCTCGGCGGCCGGACACTCATCCCGGGGCTGATGGACGGGCATCTGCACAATGCCGGCGGCGGGCCGGGGGTGGATCTCTCGCGGGCGCGGAGCATCGATGAGCTGCTCGCGGCCGTGCGTGCTCGCGCGGCGGCGGCAAGCCCGGGCGAAATCATCGTCTCCAACAGCGACTGGCACGAGGCGCAGCTCAAGGAGAAACGGCTGCCGCACCGGCGCGAGCTCGACGGCGTCGCGCCGAACCACCCCGTGGTCCTGGTGCGGGGCGGGCACGAATTCATCCTGAACTCCGCGGCGCTCGGGCGCTGGAACATTTCCAGGGCGACGGTGAGCCCGCCGGGCGGCGAGATCGGACACGACGCCGACGGGGAGCTGAACGGCGAGCTGGTCGATACCGCGCGCGGCCTCGTCAAGCTGCCGCCGCCGCCGAAGCTCACGCCGGAAGGGATCGCGGCGCAGATGCGGCTCCTGAACAGCGTCGGACTGACGAGCGTGCGCATTCCCGGCTCGTTCCAGTTCGGCGGCGATATCGTGTCGCCTTACCGGATGTTCCAGGAGCTGAAGGCGAAGGGCCAGCTCACCATGAGGGTGAACTACCTGATGCGCATCTTCGACTTCTCGAGCGTCGACAAGGTGCGCGCCACGATCGCGAGCTGGAACGTGCGCCCCGACGAAGGCGACGAGTGGCTGCGCATCGGCGGCATGAAGACGCTCGTCGATGGCGGCTTCGAGGGCGGGCATATGCGCGAGCCGTATGCCGAGCCGTATGGCCGAGGCGGCAAGTTCAGGGGCATCCAGGTCGTGCCCTCTGCGGACTACAACGGGGTCGTGCTTGAGCTCAACCGCCAGGGATGGCGCGTGGCGACGCACGCGGTCGGCGACGCGGCGGTCGACCAGGTGCTCGCGGCGTACGAGAGCGCCGACAAGGAGCGCTCCATCCGCGACCGGCGCTGGGCGATCGAGCACCTCTTCATCGGCCGTCCCGACCACTATCCGCGCATCCGCGCGCTTGGAGTCGTCGTCTCGGCGCAGGATCACCTCTACCTCGCTGCTCCCAGCATGGCCAAGTACTGGGGCCGCGCTCGGGCGGAGCAAGTCACGCCCGTGCGCACGTTCCTCGACGAGAAGCTGCTCGTGGCCGGCGGCACCGATTCGCCGGTGATCCCCTACAACCCGTTCTGGGCGATGTACCACTTCATCACCCGAGACACGATCTCCGACGGCGTCTACGGCGCCGCCCAGCGCATCACGAGGGAGGAGGCGCTGCGCATCTACACCATCAACAACGCGCGTCTGACCTTCGAGGAGAGCAGCAAGGGCTCGATCGAGCCCGGCAAGCTCGCCGACCTCGTGGTGCTCTCCGCCGATTTCCTGAGCGTGCCGGAGAGCGCCATCCCGTCGATCAAGCCGCTCGCGACGATGGTCGGCGGCCGCTTCGTTTACGTGGCGGCGCCGGACGAGCTCGGCCTGGGGCGCCGATGAAGGTCCCGGTCGTTGCGCATCTGCTCGCGCCGAGCGGCCCGATTCCGAACCATCCGCGCTGGCCGCTGCTCGTCTATCCGCAGGCCGTGCGCAACCCCAGGCCGGAGGATTTCGAGACCCTTTTTACCCGCAACGGCTGGCCGGCGGCGTGGCGCGACGGGGTCTTTCCCTTCCCCCACTACCACCGCAACGCGCACGAGGCTCTTGGCGTCTACGAGGGCGAGGTGACGGTGCAGTTCGGCGGGAACGGCGGCGTCGAGGTGACGGCCGGGCCCGGCGACGTCATCGTTCTCCCCGCCGGCACTGGACACAAGAAAATCTCTTCGCGCGGCGCGCTCGGCGTCGTCGGCGCCTATCCTGAAGGTGCGAAGCCGGATACCTGCATGCCGCCTTTCGCGCGCGCGGCGAAGAACGCGCAAAGCGTTCTTCGGGTCGGGCTGCCGTCCGCCGACCCGGTGCACGGACCGGGCGGGCCGCTCTTCGAGCACTGGCGTTGATGCGCATCGAGGCGATCGAGACGGCGTACTACCGCCTGCCGCTCGACGCCATGGGCGACGCGGGCCATGGCGCCATCCATTCTGAGGAGATCGTCACTGTGAAAGTGCGCGCCGGCGGTCTCGAGGGCCACGGCTATGCGTACACCATCGGGCGCGGCGGTAGGGCAGTGCAGGCCCTCGTCGAGCACGACCTGGCGCCGCTCCTCCTCGGGTGCGACGCGAGCAGCATCGCGGCGCTTTGGGACCTCATGTGGCAGCGGCTGCTGTACGTCGGGCGCGGCGGGCTGGCTTCGTTCGCGATCGCCGCGCTCGACATCGCGCTGTGGGACTTGCGCGGGCTGCGCGAGAGGAAGCCGCTCTACGCACTCCTCGGCGCGGCCGCGCGCGAGATTCCGGCGTACGGGTCGGGCGTGGATCTGCCCAAGACGCTCGCCGAGCTCCTCGCCCAGACCGAAGGCTTCCTCGCGCGTGGCTTGCCCGGCGTCAAGGTGAAGGTGGGCAAGCCCGAGGCGCGCGAGGACGAAGCGCGCGTGGCGGCGGTGCGCAAGCTCATTGGCCAGGGTATCGATCTCATGGTCGACGCAAATATGGCGTGGAGCGCCGAGGAGGCTCTCGAGCGCGGCCGCCGCTTGGAGCCGTTCGACCTCTACTGGTACGAGGAGCCGACCATTCCCGAGGACGTCGCGGGCCATGCGCGGCTCGCGCGCGAGCTCGCGGTGCCGATCGCCGTCGGCGAGAGCCTGCATTCGCCGCACGAGTTCCGCCGCTACGTCGAGGAACATGCAGTCGAGGTGGTGCAGATCGACCCGGTGACCAACGGCGGCATCAGCGCCTCCGTGCGCGCGCTCGAGATGGCGAACGCTTCCGGCCTCAAGGCGAGCAGCCACTATTGCGACGAGCTCGCTGCGCACCTCCTCTGCGCGGCGAAGGAGCCGGTGTACCTCGAGAAGCACGCGTTCGCGCTCGACCGCTACCTCGAAGCGCCGCAGGTGCTGACCAAAGGCCGGGTGCAGCCCTCCGAGGTGCCCGGAACAGGGATACGCTTCGCGGCTAAGGCGCTCGCGCCGTTCCGGCGCTAAGGCGCTCGCGCCGTTCCGGCGCTAGGGCGCTCGCACGGTACCGGCGCTAGGATGTCCCGAGGTTGTGATACAAAGGCTCATGGATACCCGCGTCGATACGAGGAAGAAAGCGGCCGTTCTCGGCGCCGGCAAGCACCGCTACCGCGTGGTCGAGAACTGGGCGAAGCTCCCCGACGGCTGGGAATTCAAGGACGTCGCCGCCGTGGCGGTCGACAGCAAGGACCGCGTGTACTGCTTCAATCGCGGCGAGCACCCGATGATCGTCTTCGACCGCGAAGGCAACTTCATCCGGTCGTGGGGCGAGGGCACGTTCCCCCGCGCGCATGGACTGCACATCGACGCAAACGACATCCTCTATTGCACCGATGACGGCGGCCACGTCGTGCGCAAGTGCACTACGGAGGGAAAAGTCCTGCTCGAACTCGGCGTTCCGGGCAAGCCGTCGCCGTACATGAGCGGCACGCCGTTCCACCGCTGCACGCACACGGCGCTTTCGCCGCGCGGCGACATCTACGTGAGCGACGGCTACGGCAACGCTCGGGTGCACAAGTTCTCCCCCGGCGGCAAGCTGCTCAACTCCTGGGGCGAGCCGGGCACCGATGCCGGCCAGTTCAACGTCGTGCACAACATCGTCACCGACCCGGAGGGCTGGGTGTACGTCGCCGACCGCGAGAACCATCGCGTGCAGGTATTCGACGGCAACGGTCGATACGAGACGCAGTGGGTAAACATGCACCGCCCCTGCGCGCTCTACTGCTGCCGTGGAAAGAAGCCGCAGTTCGTGATCGGCGAGCTCGGTCCGGGCATGACCGTGAACCGCAACCACCCGAACATCGGGCCGCGCCTTTCGTTCGTCGACGCAGAGGGCAAGCTCATCGCGCGCCTTGGCGGCGAGAACGGCCCGGGCCTGGAGCCGGGAAAGTTCATCGCCCCGCACGGCCTCGCCGTCGACTCGCGCGGCGACATCTACGTCGGCGAAGTCAGCTACACCGAGTTCCCGCGCCTCTTTCCCGAACAAAAGATCGCCTGGCGCATGCGCTCGCTGCAGAAGCTGGAAAGGATTTCCTGAAGCGCAAAAAAAAGCAGCTGGCGGTTCGGGCCGCCAGCCGCCGTTTCTGCGGCGCCACTATCCGACGATCAACGGACGCATCATGTCGTGCTCCTCGTGCTCGAGAATGTGGCAGTGCCACACGTACTCGTTGCCTCCCGTTCTCGGGCTCGGCGGCACCGTGAAGGGCACGGTTGGCAGGTTGAACTGCATGATCACCGTCGTCACCTCGCCCGGGTTCATGCGCACCGTTTCCTTCCAGCCGCGTTCGGACGCAGGCGGCGCCAACGGGGCTCCGCTCAGGTTGGGCACGCCGTTCCTGTAACCGTTGAAGGCCTGCCGCGAGATCACCTGCACATTGACGAGATGGAAGTGGATCGGGTGCGTGTCCGCCGTGAGGTTGGCGATCTGCCAGATCTCCATCGCGCCCGGCAGCACGTTCTCCGTCGAGGCGTTCATGTAGGGCTGGCCATAACCGCCGCCTGCCTGTGGCACGTTCGTCCCGAGCAGTTGGGCGAGCCTTCCGTTGAGATCGAAGGTCTCGTTCAGCGTGAGCTGCCGCACGGGAATTCCGGCAGGAAGCGCGGTGGAGCCGAGCGCAACCGGCAGCGGATCATTGCCCGCCCTCAGGTCCGTGGCTGGCGTGATGCCGAGCGCCATGTCCGCACCGCTCGCTGGCACGACGTTGAAGCGCATGATCACGCGCGTATTCGGGCCGAACCCGGGCGCCGTCAGGCCGTTCACCGGGTTCTTGTTGACGTTGAAGCCCGGGAAGTAATCGTTGATCGGAGCGCCGCCCGGGAACGGCGCCGGCGTGTCCGTGTAGAGGATGATCTTCTGGCCGACGTGCGCCGAGAAGTCGAACAGCACGTCCACGCGCTCGGCGGGAGCCATCAGCAGCGAGCCGCCGGCGGTGGTGCCGTTGAAGGGGATGTTGCACGGCACGAGCGCCGGATTCGGCAGGAAGCCGCCTTCGGTCCCGAGGACCAGGAAATTGGAGGTGGGCTTGCCCGGCTTGTTCGGCGCGGCCGCGTTGCGCGCTGCTGCATTGAGCGGAACGCCGCCAGTGCCCAGCGTGATCCCGTTCGGGCTGCCGTCATCCACGTACATCTGCAGGTTGAGGAAGCGCGCGTTGCAGGCATTGAGGATGCGCAGCCTGTAGCGGCGAGCTTCAACGGTGACCTGCGGATACACCGTGCCGTTGGCGAGCATGGTGTCGCCGAAGAATTCCGGAACCACCGAGATCGCCGGCGGCGGGCCGGCGGGCGCCGGACCGAGCTTGCCGAAGATGGCGGTGTCGTACTGATGCCCATACCACAGGCTCCCGGGCGCCGAAGGCCCGGTCCAGCTCGGATCCGCCGTGGCGATGTTTGTGCCCACGAAGACCTTGTCCTGAACAACGATGGGAAGCTCGTTGCCGCCGGCTTCGATGTAGTCAGGCAGGCCGGAGTTCTTGAGGTTGTTTTCGAATCCGTCGCGCAGCAGCAGCGCGGTTGCGATTCCCGCATAGGCATTGAGGCGCGTAGTACCCCAGGCGTGGTCGTGATACCAGAGGAAGCGCGCACTCTGATTCAGCGGGTAGTAGTACTCGGCCTGGTTGGCGCCGAGGGCAGGATTGATTCCCACGTCGACATAGCTCATGCCTTTCGCGCCGTTCGGAGCGAACCAGGAGTGTGGACCACCGTCGCTCGTCCAAGGCACGAGCCCGCCATGCAGGTGGACCGTCGCGCGGTTGTCGCCGAGGTTCGCGCCATCGATCGACGTATCGACCGGGATGATGTGCGTCGATGGCAGGTTATTGGTGAACGTGAGCTGGATCGGCTGGCCCTTCTGTCCCACGATGATGCCGCCGAGGTGCTTTTGCCCGCCCGGGAAGAGCGGATTCGCGGGGTGGTAGCCCCAGAACTTCGTGGGCCCCAATGTCGGATGCACCTGATCCGAGAACTGGTTGATGCTGAGCGAGTAGTGGGTTGCGCCCCCAACACCCGTGAAGGCATCCGGCGCCGCGACCGGGATCGCGTTCGGCCCTATCCCCCGGAAAGCGGTTTGCCAGAGCGGTGTCTGTTGAGATTGATACCATGCCCATACCTGCCTGGAACCGAACCCGCCATACAGCGCGAGGCCGACCCCGGCGGCCATGGACGTCTTGAGAAAATTCCGACGACTGACCATGATTCTCCCCTGGGTTTGCGTTGCGTTTGATATGAAGGCGGCGACGAAGGCGACGGCGCCGTCAGGATGCAAAACCGGAAATCTGACGGTCCCGCCGCCCGTGCGCCGCGCGCGCGGATGTGGACTAGCGGTCGTCCGGACAACACTGCGGGTCCCCCCATAAGAGACCGACTGACTTGACGAAACGTTACATCCGGCGCTGCGTCGCCCCTTGATCGGCATCAAGCGCCGTGCAGAAATAAGATCGCATCAATGAGAATCGTCATCGTCGGCGGCGGCATCGGCGGGCTCTCGCTCGCGCGCGAGCTCGCCCTGCGCGGCATTCAGTCGAGCGTGCTGGAGCGCGCCGCGCAGCTCAACCCCGCCGGCGCCGGCATCATCATGAATCCCAACGCGATGCGCGTGCTCGAGCGCAACGGGCTCGCCGACGCGGTGCGTGCCGAATCTTGGCCCTACCTCACGCGCGAGACGCGCGACCGGCGCGGGCGGCTCCTCGCGACGCGCGACTATCGTCCGCTCTACGAGAGCGGCAAGCTCTCGCATGGGGCGCTGGTGCACCGCGCGCATCTGCTCGACGTGCTCCATCGGAGCCTCCCGCCCGCCACCGTTCGGTTCGGCGTGGCCCTGAACGACGTGCGGGCCGTCGATGCGGATCTGATCGTCGGCGCGGACGGCATCCACTCGCAGGTCCGCCGCGAGCTCTTTGGTGAGCTGACGCCGCGCTACATGGGCTACCGTTCGCACCGGTTGATCATGGACAACGTCGCCGGCGTGCAGTGCTTCACCGAGTATCTCGGGCGGGGGCAGCGCATCGGACTCGTGCCCATCTCGATCACGAAGCTCTATGTCTGGACCACCTTCAATTCGCCGCGCAGCGCGAACCCGAACGTCGACCTGCCGCGGCTGTTCGCGCAGTTCACCGACGAGGGGCTGCGGCGCCTGTTCTCCGCGTTGCCGGCCCCGGAAGCCATCATCACCACCGAGATCGAGGAGCTGTGGTCGGATGACTGGGTCCGGCTGTCCGCGACCGGCGCTGCCGTGCTTCTGGGCGACGCGGCGCACGCGATGACGCCGAACATCGGCCAGGGCGCCGGCATGGCGATGGAGGATGCCGCGGTGCTCGCCGAGGAACTAGCGAGAGGCGCGGAAATCGAGCATGCTCTGGGAAATTACGCACGGCGACGCAAGCCGCGCGTCGAGACCGTGGTGCGCGTGTCGCGCGAAGTGGGCAGGGACGGGCAGCGCTCCTTCGCCCCCGCGTGCTGGTTGCGCGATCGCCGCGTCGAGCGCGAGGGACGAGACGTCGAGAAGGCGCAGGCGGAGCTCGTGCGGCTGCTCGCTTTTTCAGGATGAACATGGCCAAGATCCGACATATCGCCATCACCGCCGAAGACCCGTTCGTCACGGCGGAGCTTTTCAAGAGCGCGCTAGGCCTCGAGGAGATCTCGCGCGGCGACAGCGAGCTTGCGCGCGAGGTCTACCTCACCGACGGTTACCTCAATCTTGCGATCGTCTGCTGGAAGCGCACCAAGGAGACGCCCGATCCGTATCCCGACGGCTACGGTCTCGACCACTTCGGCGTCCACGTCGACGACCTGGAGCGCGCCGAGGCGCGTGCGCGCAAGGCGGGCGCCGTGTCCCAGCCGCCGCCGCCTGTGGACCTGTCGAAGCTGAGCGGGAACACCATCTTCTTCGAGAAGAAGCTGAGCCTGGCCGGCGTCAAGTTCGACCTCTCGGGACACGGATGGCCGGTGACGCGGCAAGAGTAGCCCTCGAGGCGAGCGGAGTCCGCAAGAGCTTCAGCAAGGATGGCCGCAGCCTGGCGGTGCTCGACGTCGAGCGCTTCAGCGTGCAGGACGGCGAGTTCGTCACCGTCATCGGCCCGAGCGGCTGCGGCAAGAGCACGCTGCTGCACATCATGGGCGGCTTCATCCGGGCCGAGGCCGGCGCGATCCAGGTGCACGGCCGGCGGGTGAGCGGCCCCGGCCCCGACCGCGGCATGATGTTCCAGGAGTTCGCGCTGTTCCCGTGGAAGACCGTCGCCGGCAACGTGGCCTGGGGACTGGAAGCTCAAGGCATGTCCAAAAGCAAGATTGGGGAAGTTGTGGACCGGCATCTCGAGATGATCGGCCTCGGCGACTTCCGCGACCACTATCCCGCCGAACTCTCGGGAGGCATGAAGCAGCGCGTGCAGCTCGCGCGCGTGCTCGCCATCGACCCCGAAGTGCTCTTGATGGACGAGCCCTTCGGCGCGCTCGACGCCCAGACGCGCGAGACCATGCAAGAGGAGCTCACACGCCTGTGGGAGCGCACCGGCAAAACCATCGTCTTCGTCACCCATGACATCGACGAGGCGGTCTACCTCGGCGACCGCGTCGTCGTGCTGACCGCGCGCCCCGGCCGCATCCGCGAAGAGGTGAAGATCGACCTGCCCCGGCCGCGGGGCCTGGAGATCAAGAAGTCCGCGCAGTGCCACGAGTACCGCAACTACATCTGGGACCTGATCCGCGCCGAGTCGCGGCAGGGATCTTGATTCACGCATCGAGAAAGGAAATCGTGCAGGCGCGCTTTCCCAACATCCCGCGCGAGCAGCTCACCGAAGCGCAAAAGCAGGTCTACGACGCCATTGCGGGCGGCCCGCGCGGCGGCGTGCGCGGCCCGTTCGGGCCGCTGCTGCGCAGCCCCGAGCTCGCCGACCGGGTGCAGAAGCTCGGCGAGTACCTGAGGTTCAACAGCTCGCTGCCGCCGCGGCTGAACGAGATGGCGATCCTCATCAACGCCCGCTTCTGGGAATCGAAATACGAGTGGAACGCCCACAAGCCGTTCGCGCTCAAGGGCGGCCTCGCCGAGTCGATCGCGGACGACCTCGCGCAGAACCGGCGCCCCCGCAACATGAAGCCCGACGAGGAAATCGTCTACGAGGTGTGCACCTCGCTCCACAAGACGCATTTCGTCGACGACGCGCTGTTCAAGCGCGCGCTCGGCGCTCTGGGAGAACGCGGCGTCGTGGATCTGATTGCGGTGAGCGGCTACTACACGCTCGTCTCGATGGTGCTCAACGTCGCAGAAATTCCGCTGTCGGCGGGAGCCGCCGTGCCCTGGTAACGGCCTCCGGTTTTAGGGGTTCAGCGGGGTAGATAGCTCTGGTCGACCATCGAGTCGACGTTCACGGGCTTCTCGAGCCACTGCAGCTTGTCGAGCATGAAGGCGGAAAGCTTCTTCAGGCTCTCCACGTCGACGCGCGCATTCGGATCGCGCTTCCAGTCGGCGTTCTTGAGGTAGATCTCGAGCGGCGTGCGCACGAAATTCGCCTTGTGGAGATCGGCCTTGGCCTGCGCGGTATTCGCGAGGTAGTACTTGGTGACCGCGACGTAGTCGGCGAGGAAGGCGCGCACCGCATCCGGATTCGCCTTCAGGAATTTCTCGCCGAAGAAGATGTCGAGGAGCTCGTGGTCGTAGCCCACCGCCTCGGTGGCGGTGAAAAGCTTCCTCAGGCCGCCCTTCGCCACCTCGGCCGAATAGAACGGCTCGACGAAGGTGCCGGCGCTGACCTTGCCGGTGCGCACCGCATCGCCGATCGCCGGGAACGCCATCGGCACGACCTTGGTGTCCTTGTCGGGCAGGAGGCCGGCGTTGATGAGCCCCGCGCGCGCCCACAGATCGGTCGCGGTCTTGATGCCGACCACGCCGATGGTGCCGCCCTTCAGGTCCTGCACCCTTTTAACCGGGCCGTCGTCCTTCACCATGTAGGTGGTGCTGAACCACTCCTTGCCCGCCGCCTCGAGGCACACGCTCGCCACGATCTTCATATCGACGCCCTGCGCGCGCGCAAAGATGACGGCGAGGCCAGGGGCGGTGCCGGCGTCGAGCTCGCCGGCGAGGTAGGCCTGGAAGCGCTCAGGATTGGCCTGGAAGAGGATCTGCTTCAGCTGGTAGCGCTTGCCCTGGTTCGGCGTGAGATCCGGACGCGCGCTCATCAGCCAGACCTGCTCCTCGGCGGCGAAGCCGCGTCCGAAGCGGATGAGGGGCGGTTCGGCGCAGAAGGCCTGTCCCACGAAAGTGAAGCCGAGCAGCGCCAATACGATGCGTGTCACTGCATCCCCCTCAAACGTAATAGGTGTCGAGCCTTTCCCAGTATATCAACCGGTCTCGCGCGAGCACGACCGCCTTGTCGAGCAGGTAGCCGAGGAGCGCGATCGCGACGACCACCGCGAGCATGCGGTCGGTCCTGAGCGAGGACAGCGAGTAGATGACGAGGTAGCCCAGGCCGTCGGCCGAGCTCACCATCTCGGTGATCACCACCACGATCATCGCCACCGGCACCGCTACCCGGAATCCGGCGAAGATGAACGGCGCGGTCGCGGGGATCACCACGCGGCGCAGCGTCTCGCCGCGCGAGGCGCCCATGTTCTGCGCCGACCAGAGCAGCACCCGGTTCACGCTGCGCGCGCCGTGGGAGCTCATGATGACGATGGGATAGAGGCACTCGAGGAAAACCAGCGCCACCTTCGACAGGCTGCCGATGCCGAAGACGAAGATGAAGACCGGGAAGAGCGCGAGCTTGGGCACGGCATAGGTGCCCGAAAAGAGCGGATCGAGCAGGCCGGCGGCGAGCTTCGAGCGCCCCATCAGCACGCCGATGAAGATGCCGGCCGCGGCGGCGAGGGCGAAGCCGCCCAGCGCGCGGTAGAGCGACACCCACGCCTCGTGCAGCTGTTCCGGCGTGGCAAGGAAGCGCGCGAACTCGTAGGCGATACTGGTTAGGGAAGGGAACAGCAGCTTGCTCCACAGACCGCTGCGCGCCGCCGCCTCCCACACCCCTAGCAGGACCAGGACCAAAACAAAGGGCATGAGCCGTTTCACGCGGGCTGCTCATGCCATGCGAGCAGGCGCCGCTGCGCGAGGCGCACCAGCCGATCGCCGGCATAGCCGAGGATCGCCACCGCGAGGAGCGAGACGTACATGAGGTCGAAGCGCAGCGAGCTCTCCGCGACGCGGATGAGGTGCCCGAGCCCGGAGCGGGCGTTGATCATCTCGGCGGCGAACATGACGATGAAGGAAAGCGCGAGCGACACGCGCATGCCGGCGAAGATCATCGGCGCGGCGCTCGGCAGCACCACCCGGCGGAAGATCGCGCCGCGCCCGGCGCCCATGTTGAGCGCCGACCACACCAGGATCGCGGGCGTCGCCTTCACGCCGTAGTAGGCGTTGATGAACACCGGATAGAAGCAGGCCAGCGCGATGATCAGCACCTTGGAGAGGTCGCCGATCCCGAACCAGAGCATGAAGATCGGGAGCATGACGATCTTCGGCACCGGATAGCTGACGAACACCGCCGGGCTGAACAGGCGGTCGAACCAGCGCGCCGTGCCCGCGGCGAGCCCGAGCAGCGCACCGAAGAACGTCCCGATGGCGAAGCCGGGAAGCGAACGGGCAAGGCTCGCCGCGGCGTGCTCGTAGAGCTCGGCCGAGCCCAGCGCCTCGACGAAATCCCGGATGATCTGCAGCGGCGAAAGAACGTAGGCCGGCAGCCCCCGCCACGCGAGGAGCTGCCAAAGAGCGAGGAGCGAGAGGAAGAACCCGGCCCGGGCTAGACCCACACCTGGAGCACGTAGTCGTAGGCCGCCTGCGCGTTGGTCATGTCCACGCGCTGCAGCTTGATGCGATAGCCCTCGGCGGTCTTCCTCAGGTGATGGCGGTAGGCCCCGGCGAAGTGGCGCACGTCGTCGCGGCGCAGCTCCATCATGTGGAAGCGCGAGCGCACGATCACCTCGCTTGAGTCATACGACTCAATGATGGTGTTACTCACGACGTGGTTCGTGCCCCAGAGCGGGCGCTGGGACCACGCGTCCGGGTGCAGCACGCGCTTCATGCGCACGGCCATCAGGTTCTTGTCCTCGGCGAAGATCGACGGCACGCCGTCCCAGTGCTCGTGCGCCGGGTCCGCCGGCATCCAGTAGACGCCGTCGTCGGCGAACAGGTCGATCCACGCCTGCCACTGCTTCGTGTCGAGGAGCTCCGACTGCCGGTAGAGAAACTGCTCGACTTCCTGCTGCAGCTCCATCACTGCGCCGCCATGTAGCGCGCCCAGGCCTTCATCTGGTTGCGCATCGGCGCCTCCGAGGTGCCGCAGTTCGCCGCGGTCTCCACCCTCTCGCCGTTTTGGATGTCGCGCCCGAAGTGGCGCGCGAAGCTCACCCAGTCGCCGCCTTCCGATGAAAGGCCCTGATGGCACTTCCAGAAGTTCTCGAGGTCGTCGGCGTTGACCAGGGTGGCGGGAGAATTCACCAGGTTGTAGTACGCGAGCGAGCGGCGATAGATCGCTTCGGGCGCCCCTTTCAGCCGGAAATGCCAGATCTCGGTGAGCGTACGGTCCACGCCGAGCGGACGCACCGCGCGGAGCTGCTGGAGCGGCGACTGCACCGAGAGCCCCGGGTAGATCAGCACGTGGTGGATGTTCACTCCGAGGATCTCTTCCATGCGCTTCTGGCCGTACGCGTCGATCAGCGTCTTTTCGTAGGCGAGCGTATCGGGATCCTTCGGCCGCAGGCCCATGTAGCCGGTGAGGATGCAATGCCCGTGCGGGTAGTTCAGGGTCTGGAAGTTGTCCCACTTGTCGATCGTGACCGTGGCGAACGCCGACAGCATGTGATACGAGAGCGGCGCGTGGCCGGTTTTTTTCTCGATCTCCTTTTCCACCTCGTGCGCCGCGCGCCCGGTGGACTGGTGGGTGACCGAGGGGTGCAGGGCGTCGAGCTGATTCTCGAGGAAGATCTTCCAGTTCGACTTCTGGATGACGCGGAAGCAATTGGGCACCACCTCGACCTCGCCCTGCGGCGCGCGGTCGCACATGTCGTCAAACGCCACTCTGGCCTCACCCAAAAAGTCTTTCAATGAAGGACCCTCGGGCGAGAGGCTCGCGAACACGAAGCCGCGATAGTTTTCGACCCGCGCGGCGCGTTTCATGCTGCAGTCGGGATGATCCTTGCCGTAGGGCGTGCCGGCGTAGCCCGACTCCATCATCGGGATGGACCTCAGCCTGCCGTCGTGGTGGAAGGTCCAGGCGTGGTACGAGCAGCGGAAGAACTCGCCGCTCGAGCCGTAGCGGTCGCCGACCATCAGGTTGCCGCGGTGGGGACAGCGGTTGTAAAGCACGTTCACCTTGCCGTGCGCGCCGCGGACCATCACCATCGGCTGGCGGCCGATCTGGACCGCGTAGTAGTCGCCGGTCTTCGGTACCTGGCTTTCGTGCCCGCAGTAGATCCACACGCGCTCGTGGATGCGCTGCATCTCGAGCTCGAAGATCGCGGGATCGGTATAGACCTCGCGGCGGACGCGGTCCGGCTCTACGAACTCGGATAAACGGCGGGAAAGATCGGGAACGCGCTCTTGCAGCATGGCAGAAGCCTCGGGGCGGAAGCGGACCCCGGGGATTCTACCAACGGCTAATTCCTATGGACCGACCGGCAGCGGGCGATGTCCTCGTCGGACATCACCGACTTGAACTGGCACTGGGCCTCGTAGGCGGCCCGGGCGCGGCGCGCATCGCGCTCTTCTTTTTCCCTCGCGAGCTGCTTCTGGCGCTCCGCCTGCTCTTCCTCGTACGCCTTGAGCACCGCCGCGCGCCTTTCCTCTTCCTCGGCGGCGCGCGCGAGCTTTTCCTCGGCTTCTTTGATCCGCGCCTGCGTCGCGGCGTCGGTCGCGGCGCCTGGCGCGGCCGCTGGCTTGGCCGCTGGCGCGGCGGTTGGGTTGTTGGCAGGCGGTACCGATTTCGGCTGAGCGCTGGCCGCGGTTGCGAACGCGAGGCCGAGGAGCACGGCGGCCAGTTGTTTTTGTTTCAGCATGGGCTCTTTCCCCCTGGAGGCGAGGCGTTTAACCTACCCTACCCCCCAGAAGAGGCCAATTGCATGCATCACGCCCCGAGCGACATGCGTCACGCGCTCGAGCGGGCGGTGTGCACTTTGTCATGAAAGTCGTCGACGTCCACACCCACATGCTGAACGACGCCTACCTCGGGCTACTCAAGCGGCACGGCGGCGGCTACGCGCTCGGCAAGCTGGTCGGCGGCCAGACCGGCGTCCTGAAGGACGGCGCGCCCTTCATGACCCTGATGCCCGGGATGTTCGATTACGAGCTGCGGCTGAAGGCGATGGATCGGGCGGGCGTCGATATCGCCATCGTCACGCTCACCAGCCCGAACGTGTTCTGGGGTTCCGCGGCGCAAAGCCTCGAGGCGGCCCGGTTGATGAACACCGACATGGCGGCACAGCAGCAGCGGTTCCCGGAGCGCATCCGCTTCATGTGCTCGCTGCCGTGGCAGCACCCGAAGCCCGCGCTCGACGAGCTGAAGCGCGCTTGCGACGAGCTGGGCGCGGTCGGCGTGATGCAGCTCGCCAACGTCGACGGCGTCTCGCTGACCGACAGGCGCTTCGCCCCGGTCTGGAAGGAGATCGACCGCCGCGGCCTGCCGGTGCTCATCCACCCGAGCGCCCCGCCGGGGACCAAATACCTCGACGTCATGAAGTACAACCTGATCGCCTCGGTCGGCTTCATGTTCGATACCTCGCTCGCGGTGAGCCGCATGATCTTCGACGGCTTCCTCGATCGCTATCCCGACGTGAAAATCATCGCCGCGCACGGCGGCGGCGCGCTGCCGTACCTCGCCGGGCGTCTCGATATCTGCTTCGACAACATGCCGGCGTGCCGCGAGCGGATTTCCAAGCGGCCCTCGTCGTACCTGAAGCGGATTTATTACGACAGCGTCGTGTTCCAGCAGGAGTCGCTCGAGCTCGCAATCAAGGTCGGCGGCGCCGACAGGGTGCTCTACGGCTCCGACTATCCGCACAACATCGGCGACATGAAGGGCTGCCTCGCGCGCGTCGACGCCCTCCCGTCCGCCCAGCGCGACGCCGTGCGCGGCGGCAACGCCATGCGCATCTTCAAGCTGTAAGAGGCGAAATCAGGGACGGACCACGTTTTTCTCAGCCCGAGAGAAGGAAAACGTGGTCCGTCCCTGATTCTAGGTTTCCAACTTAGGTTTTACTTTCGTTGTGAATAATTCGAGCGAGCGCATCGCGTGCTCTGGAGCCAGGTCGCCGAAGGAGAACACGCAGAGCAGGTAGTTCGCGCTGGTGACGCGCAGCATCTCCTGGACCTTTTCCAGCACGGTGCGGGGCGCGCCCGCGACGAGGGGCTGGGTGGAGTCGGGGGCGAAGGGCTCGGTCCTGTGCACGTCGGGCCGTCCGTGCTTGCGCGTGAGGTGATGGATGTGGCCTGCCCAGGTGGCGTAGGCCTCGAGCCCCAGCCGCTCGGCCTCGGCATCGGTGTCGGCGATCACCATGTGCTGGGTCTTCGCAAGGAACGGCTCGGCGACGTGCGCGTTGTGCCGCTCCGGATCGTTGCGGTGCTGTTGCCAGACCTCGCGATAGCGGTCGAAGTGCGGCTTGCAGTCGGCCAGCTTGCCCAGGAACGCGGTGTGATAGCCGTGGCGCGCGGTGAACTCGATCGACTCGCGGTTCGAGCTCGGGAACCACAGCGGCGGCCAGGGCTTCTGCAGCGGTTTGTTGTAAAGCTCCACTTCTTCGCCGCGATACCGGACTAGGTTGTTCTTGGAAAACTGAAAGAACCAATCGAGCGCATCGCGGTATTTCTCGCGCGATTCGTCGATGCTCTGCAGGCCGAAGATCCTCGATTCGATCGGCGAGACGCCGCGGCCGACGCCGAGCTCGAGCCGGCCGCCGGACATCTGGTCGAGCATGCAGATCTCGTTGTAGAGGCGGTAGGGGTCGTACCAGGGCAGGCAGAAGGTGAGGCCGCCCGCGCGCAGCCGCCGCGTGCGCTGGAAGATCGCCGACAGCATGACGCTCGGCGAGCCGTCGATCGAGAGGGGCGTGCCCTGGTGCTCGGCGACGAGATAGGCATGGAAGCCCGCCGCGTCGGCCGCAGCCGCGAGCCCGAGCTTGTGCCGGTAGACCTCGCCCGGGCTGCGCCGCGAGGCCTCGATCCAGTCGAACAGGCCGAAGCGGAGCCGCTCGTTCATCCCCACACCTTGCGCGCCAGCTCGACCACGCGCTCGAGCTTCCTCTTCTGGTCGGCTTCGCTCACGAGGTTGCCGGCGACGTCGGAGCCGAAGCCGCACTGCGGGCTGACGGCAAGCTGCTCGAGCGGGAGGTACTTCGCAGCTTCGTCGACACGGCGCAGGAGCTCTTCTGTCGATTCGAGTTCCGGCACTTTTGTGCTCACGAGCCCCAGCACCACGACCTTGCCCTTGGGCACGAAGCGCAGCGGCGCGAAGCTGCCGGCGCGCGGGCTGTCGTACTCGAGGAGGAAGCGCTGGTGCGGCAGCTCGTTGAAGAGGCGCTCGGCGATGGCGTCGTAGCTGCCCTCGCGGTGCCACATGCTGCGCTGGTTGCCGCGGCAGAGATGGATGCCGAAGGTGACGCCGGGAAATCCCTCGACCAGGCGGGCGTTGGCGCGCAGCGAGCGCGAAAAGTTCGCCTGCGGATCTTCGCCGCGCTTGCGCATCGCCTCGAGCGAAGGCTCGTCGACATAGGCGGTGTAGCCGGGCTCGTCGATGTGGACGTAGCGGCAGCCCGCCCCGGCGAGCTGCCGGATCATCTGCCTTTGAATCGCCACCACATCCTCGGCGAAGTCGTCGACGCTCGGGTATGCGGCCCTCGAGTTGGCATGGTCGAAGCGCTGGAGCACGCGGTCCGGGCCGATCAGCGAGACCTTGAGCGGCTTCTTCGCCAGCGGCAGGGCGCGCTCGAATTCTTCCATCGGAACGTTTCTCTCGAGCTTCAGCCGGCGCGAAGCCGGGCGCCGGTGCACTACCGGCGTGCCCGCGCCGGCGACGTCGGGCATGTCGAAGCGCGCGAGCGGCGTGCCCGCGGCCGCGCGGCCCTCGTGCTGGGCGAGGCCTTCGGCTCCGGTCTCGTAGCCGGAGACGGCGAGGCCGAAGCTGTCCTGGAAATTGAGCCGCCCGACCTCGCCGTCGGTCACGACATCGAGGCCGATCCGTTCCTGAAGCGCGAGATTCTCGCGCACGCACTCGAGCTCGATGCGCGCGAAATCGGGTCCCGATATCGAGCCCTGTTCCATTCCGGCCCGGGCAGCTTTCCACGCCGGCGGCCGCAGCAGGCTGCCGACGACGTCTGTTCTGATGCGGTCGAGCTCAGTCATGCTTGACGCCGGCGGTTTTCACCGCGGCACTGTAGCGCTCCAGGTCTTCCTTCATGAAGCGCACGTAGTCGTCGGTGCCGTTCTCCCTCAGGTCCATCGCGAGGTTCGCCATGCGCTCGGCGACGTCGCGCTCGCGCAGCGCCTTAGCCACCGCGGCCTGGAGGCGCGCCACCACTTCGCGCGGCGTTCCGGCCGGCGCCTGCAGCCCGATCACGGTCGCGATGTCGAAGCCGGGAAATCCGAGCTCGGCGGCGGTCGGCACGTCGGGTAGCGTGCCCGAGCGTTGAGCAGTGCTGATCGCGTACACCCTGAGCTTGCCCGCGCGGATGTGGGCGAGCACGTTCGGAATCCCGGACCAGCCCGACTGCACTTCGCCCGAAAGGACGGCGGCCACCAGCGCGGTGCCGCCCTTGTAGGGAACATGCAGCATGTCGAGGCCGGCGCGCGACGCGAACACTGCCATCGTAAGGTGGTGGACCGAGCCGTTGCCCGCCGAGCCGTAGCTCAGCTTGCCGGGCTGGCTTTTCGCAAGGGCAATGAACTCCGGGAGCGATCCTGCGGTTACGGAAGGAGCGGCGACCAGGACCGTCGGCACCGCGGCAAGCGCGGTGATCAGCGCGAAGTCCTTGAGCGGATGGTAGGGCACCTTCGGATTGAGGGCGACGTTGATCGCCATCGCCCCGGAGTCCCCCAGCATCAGCACGTGCCCGTCCGGAGCGGAGCGGGCGACGAGCTCCGCGGCGACGACCCCGCCGGCGCCCGGGATGTCTTCCACCACGAACGGACGGCCGAAGCTCTCCGCGAGCTTCGCCGCCAGCATGCGGGCGAGCACGTCGGGGTTCCCGCCCGGCGCGGCCGCGGCGATAAGGCGCACGGACTTGACAGGGTAGTCCTGCGCGCTCGCCGCCTGCGCGAAAAACAACAGGACAAGAACGATGAGCTTGATGGCTATGTCCTCCTATACGCCCAGATAGCGATGCCAGAGGCCGCGGTCGGCGTCAAGCTCGGCCGAGCTGCCCTGCCAGGCGACGCGCCCGCGCTCGATGATGGTATGGCGGTCGGCGAGCTTCACCAGGCGCTCGATGTACTTGTCGACCACGAGGATGGTCTGGCCCTCGGCGCGCAGGCGCGCCAGGCAGCGCCAGATCTCCTCGCGCAACAGCGGCGCCAGCCCTTCGGTCGCTTCGTCGAGGATCAGGAGGTGGGGGTTCGTCACCAGCGCGCGGCCGATGGCGAGCATCTGCTGCTCGCCGCCGGAGAGCTGATTTCCCATGTTGTCCTGCCTTTCCCGCAGCCTGGGGAAAAACTCCAGCACGCGCGCGAGGGTCCAGGGAGCGGCTCGGCCGCTGCGATTCGCGGCGAACGCGGCCAGGTTCTCGCGCACCGACAGGTTGGGGAAGATCTGGCGGCCTTCCGGCACCAGCGCGATTCCCATGCGCGCGATGCGGTCCGGCGCGGCGCGCTCGATGCGCTCGCCGCGGAAGCGGATCGCGCCCGAGCGCGCGCGGGTGAGTCCCATGATCGACCGGATCGCGGTGGTCTTGCCCATGCCGTTGCGGCCGAGGAGCGACACGGCCTCGCCCTCGTTTACGCGCACAGAGAATCCGAACAGGACCTGGCTCGCGCCGTACGCCGTTTCGAGGTCGCGCACCTCAAGCAGCAAGCTCGTCTCCAAGATAGGCGCGCCTCACCTGCGGGTCGGCGCGGATCGCCTCCGGCCTGCCCGTCGCGATCACGCGGCCGTTCACCAGCACGGTGATCCGGTCGGCGAGCCGGAAGACCGCGTCCATGTCGTGCTCGACCAGCAACACCGTCACGCCTGCGCGGATGCGCTCGATGAGCGCGATCATGCGCAGCGATTCCTCCGGGCCCATCCCGGCCATCGGCTCATCCAGGAGTACGAGCCGCGGCCGCGTGGCCAGCGCGAGCCCGACCTCGAGCGCGCGTTGCTCGCCGTGGGCCAGGTTGCCCGCCGTGACCTCGAGGCGCTCGGCCAGGCCGATCTCACGGGAGACCATCCTGGCTTCGTCGAACAGGGCCGCTTCGGCCGCGACCGGGCGCCAGAACGAGAAGCTCGAGCCGCTGCGCGCCTGCACCGCGAGCGCCAGGTTCTCGAGCACCGTGAAGCGCTTGAAGATGCTGGTGATCTGGTAGCTGCGGGCGAGTCCCAGGGCCACGCGCTCGTGCTGGCGCAGAGCGGTGACCTCCTTTTCCATGAACCGGATGGTGCCGGTGTCTGTTCTCAGGCTGCCGGAGATCTGGCCGATGAGCGTGGTCTTGCCCGCGCCGTTGGGGCCGATCAGCGCGTGGACCTCGCCCTGCGCCACCTCGAGCGCGACGTCGTCGGTGGCGACTACGCCGCCGAAGCGCTTCGTCACGCTCGTCAGCTCAAGCATGGCGTTTTCGTGAAATGAGGCCGGCGATGCCCTGCGGCGCGAACAGCACGATGACGAGCAGGACGATGCCGACGCCGAGACTTGCGTGCTGCTGGTAGTTCGGGGCGACCTGCGCGAGCCACGGAAGCGGGTAGTCGGCGATGACGTGCTCGAGTCCGAGGAGCACGGCCGCGCCGATCACGCCGCCCCAGAGGTGCCCCACGCCGCCGAGGATCACCATGATCATGAGCGTTCCCGACTGCAGCCAGTGCAGCACGTTCGGATTCACGTACTTGCCGTGACTCGCGAGCAGCGCGCCGGCGAGCCCGCCCGCGGCGCCGGCGATGACGAAGCACAGGAGCTGGTAGCGGTAGACGGGCACGCCCAGCGCCTCCACCCTGGCCTCGTTCTCGCGGATGGCGATCAGCACCCGGCCGAACCTGGAATGGACCACGCGGTGCAGCGCGTAGAGCGCGGCCAGCAGGACGAGGAGGACCACGTAATAGAACACGACTTCATTGCCCAGGTCCAGGCCGAGGCCGAGCTCGGCGCGGCGCGGCAGCGTCAGGCCCTCGTCGCCGCCGTAGGCCTTCATCGAGTTGACGAGGTAGAACATCATCTGCGCGAACGCCAGCGTGATCATGATGAAGTACACACCGCGCGTGCGCAGCGAGATTGCGCCGATGATCCACGCGAGAGCCGCCGAGGCCGCGACCGCCGCCGGCCAGCCGATCCACGCGCTCGCCACGCCTTCGGCGACGAGGATGCTCGCGACGTAGGCGCCCGCGCCGACGAACGCGGCGTGGCCGAAAGAGAGCATCCCGCCGTAGCCGAGCACCAGGTTGAGGCTGGTGGCGGCGATGGCGTAGATCATCACGCGGCTCGCGAAACTCACGTAGAAGAGGTAGCCGAGCCACTGCATCGCCAGCGGGAAGGCAATGAGCAAGAGAGTCGTGAATAGGGCTTTTCTCATCCGCGAGCCGGAAACAGGCCCTGCGGCCTGAAGTACAGCACGACCGCCATGATGAGGTAGATCATCACCGAGGCGAGCGCGGGGCCGGCGGCGCTCGCGACGCGCGGCTGGAAGAAAGCCCCGAGCAGGATCGGCAGGAACGCGCGGCCGATGGTGTCGACCACGCCCACCAGCACCGCGCCGACGAGCGCCCCGCGGATCGAGCCGATGCCGCCGATCACGATCACGACGAAGGCGAGGATGAGGATGTTCTCGCCCATGCCGACCTGCACCGCCAGCAGCGGCGCGAGCATCGAGCCCGCGACCGCGCACAGCGCGGCACCGGCGCCGAAGACGAGCGTGAAGAGGAGCTTGATGTCGACCCCCATGGCGAGCGCCATCTCGCGGTTCGATGCGCCGGCGCGCACGAGCATTCCCACCCGCGTCTTGGCAACCAGGAGGTAGAGAACCAAGGCAACAGCCAGGCCCACGCCGATGATTACCAGGCGATACGCGGGATAGCGCAGGCCGGGCAGCAGCTCGACCGGTCCGGATAGCGCCGCCGGCATCGGCAACGCGGCGTCGGAACCCCAAACCAGGCGGACCAGCTCGTTGATGATGAGGATCAGCGCAAACGTGGCGAGCACCTGGGACAGATGATCGCGCGTGTACAAGGTCCTGAGGATGCTCACTTCGAGAAGCATCCCAAGGACCGCGGTGGCCGGGATCGCGAGCAGCACGCCGGCGAGGAACGACCCGGTGAGCTGCACGAACGTCGAGGCGAGGAAGGCGCCCAGCATGTAGAGCGAGCCGTGCGCGAGGTTGATCATGTCCATGATCCCGAACACCAGCGTGAGGCCCGCGGCGAGCAGGAACAGCATCAGCCCGAACTGAAGGCCGTTCAGCGACTGCTCGAGAATCAGGATCCACGACATGAAAAAACAAAATCGGGGTCTGACCCCGATTTGCCCCCGATCTTTCTAACCGGTTCGAACTACTTCATCTCGCATTCTTGGACGTAGGCGTCGCCGTGGTCCTTGAAGATGGTGCCGATGGTCTTGTTGACGAGGCGACCCTGGTTGTCCCGCGCCACCACGCGCAGGTAGTAGTTCTGGATCGGCATCTGGTTCCGGTTGAACTTGAACGCGCCGCGCACCGACTCGAAGCGTGCCGCCTTCATCGCCTTCCTCACCGCCTCGACGTCCTCGACCTTGCCCTTGACGTCGCGCACCGCGGCGTCGATGAGCAGCGCCGCGTCGTAGCCCTGCGCGGCGAACACCGAAGGGATGCGCTTGTACTCCTTCTCGAACGCCGCGACGAATTTGCGGTTGGCGGCGTTGTCGAAGTCCGGCGCCCAGTGCGCCGTATCGAAGAGCCCGAGCATGGCGTCGCCGACCGGGCGGATGATGTCCTGGTCCGAGCCGAACCCCGGCACGATGAGCGGCACGTCCTTGGAAAGGCCAGCGGCGACGAACTGCTTGATGAAGTTGATGCCCATGCCGCCGGGCAGGAAGATGTAGAGCGCATCGGGCTTGGCTGCACGCACTTGCGCCAGCTCGGCCGAGTAGTCGAGCTGGCCGAGCTGGGTGTAGACCTCCGCCGCGACGTTGCCCTTGTAGAAGCGCTTGAAGCCGGTGAGCGAGTCTTTCCCGGCCTGGTAGTTCGGCGCGATGAGGTACGCGTTCTTGTAGCCGCGGTTGGTGGCGTGCTGGCCGGCGGCCTCGTGGTACGCGTCGTTCGGCCAGGAGGCCACGAAGAGGTACGGGTTGCACTGCTTGCCGGCGAAAGGCGAGGGGGCGGCGTTCGGGCTGACGTAGATGACCTTGCTCTCGAAGGCCACCGGAACCGACGCCAGCATGATGTTCGAGAACACCATCCCGGTAAGGAAGTTCACCTTGTCCAGGCGCACGTTCTTCTCGGCGAGCTGTCGGCCCACTTCGGGCTTGAACTGGTCGTCGCCCACCAGCACCTCGGCGGGGAGACCGCCGACCTTCCCGCCCGCCATCTTGACCGCGAGCTGGAAGCCGTCGCGGATGTCGACCCCGAGCGCCGCGCTCGGCCCGGACAGCGTGCTGATGAAGCCGATCTTGATACGGTCCGCCGCCTCGGCGCTTAATGTGGAGACTGCGGCGAGCGCGGCAGCGACGAGCGTGCCCAATACCTTGGATCTCATGTGCTCCCCCTTTGGACTGTTCGATAAATTCTAGCGGCTTTTGCGCCCGATCCAGCGTATCCGGCTGACGCGGGCAGGCACCGGGCCCGCCGCTTCTGCCGCCACCATCGCCGCGAGTCGCGCTTCCTTCAGCGGCGTGTTTTCGGGAATGGCGTCGAGCGCATCCTTTAGCAGCGCCTCGTAGTCGGCGCCGACCGGGCAGACGTCGGCGCAGCGCCGGCAGCCGGTGATCACACCCGCGCCGCGCAGGATGCTCTGCCACAGATTGAAGCTGTCCTCGGAGCGCAGCATCGCCTTCTTCTGCTCCGCATCGGGCTCGTCGAGCACGCGGCCGAGGTAGTCGGAGAGCTGCTTGAAGCCGTGCGGCGAGCGGTAGGTGTCGCACGCTTCCCAGTCGCGGTCCCACTGCCCGATCACGTCCCCGGGGCAGGCCTTGAGGCAGCGTCCGCATTCGGGGCCCAGGCACAGCGCCTCGGTCATGGGCTTATCGCACTCCACGTCAACCGAGCACAGCACTGCGGTCAGCAAGACTCGGGGTCCATGCTCTTTCGTAAGAAGCTGCAAGTTCAGTCCGAGCGTGCCAAGCCCCGCCTCGACCGCCGCATGCGGCAGTGAAATGAGCGTCGTCTGGTGCTTCTTCGGGTCGCCCGTGTAGCGCCACGGATCGACGTGAGTCGGCGGCACGATGATCGCCGGATAGCCCGCGTCCTCCAGCCAGTACACCAGCTCGAGCGACGCCTCCTCGAGAAAGGTGAGCGAGAGCTCATCGTTGTAGTACTTGTTGCGATCGTTCCACCGGGGGATGCGCGAGCTGCCGGCCTGCACGCGCGTCGCCATGACGATCACGCGGCCGCCATCGTGTTCGGTGATATGGCTCGTATCCACGTTCTTGCCGTCGGCGATCCCGACCAGATCGGCGCCCAGCTCCCTTGCCTTGGCTTTGATCGCCTCCGCGGTGAGCTTGCGCTTGAAGACGTTCACTGCTTTTCCTTCTCCTTCTGCAGGCGTTTGAACTCCTGCAGCTGGCGCGCCACGATGCCCCGGTAGCCCTTCTCTCCGACCCAGCGGATGTTCCATTCGGAAAGGCCCGGAAGCTCGTGTCCTTCCTTGCGCGCCTTCTTGAACTCCGCGGCCTTGGCGACTTTCTCTGGCGTCTTCTCGGGGATGTGCTTCTGGATGTCGGCGAGGTGCGCGTGGTAGTCGTTGCCGACCGGGCACACTGCGAGGCAGCGCGGGCAGTCGCCGAACGAGCCGACCACGCGAAGCAGGCCCTGCCAGAAGCCGAACAGATCGCGCGAGCGAAGCGCTTTCTTCTGCTGCTCGGCGGGCATGTCGATGAACCGGCTCATGAAGCTGGTGATCGTCATGTAGCCGAACTCCTGCGCTTCGGTGGCGCAACCTGGCTTGTCGAGCCCCCACTGCTTGACCGCATCGGGCGGGCAGGAGTGCAGGCAGCGGCTGCACGACTCGCCGATGCACACCTGCTCCTCCATGCGCCGATCCGCCTCGAGCTCGAGCTCGGTGAGGATTCCGGTGAGATAGAGGCGCGGGCCGAACTCGGGGGTGAGGATGTTCACTTCCAGCCCGAGCGTGCCGAGGCCCGCCTCGACGCCGAGGTGCCGGGTCGAGAGCTGCCCATAGCTGGCACGCTTGAGGTTCCAGTCGGTTTCCTGCGCCGCGAGCGTGAACGAGGGGTGACCGGCGCGCTCGAGCTCCTGCGCGAGCTTGAGGGCGATGCGGTCCATGCGCCGCAGCACCAGCATGTCGAGGTACTGCACCGGAACGTTGGTCTTGCAGCGGAACGCACCCACCGGGATGCGCTGCACGATGACCACCACGCTCCGGATGTACGGCGAGATGCGCTCGGGCGTCTGCGGCCAGCGCGGATCGGGCGGGAAGGCGTTGAGCGTCGCGGCCGAGGCGATGCCGCAAAGGTCGGCGCCCAGCTCCCTCGCGCGGCGCTTGACCTCGGCCGCGTCAACCGTGGACCTGAGCGGGGTGCCGCGGCGCAGCGCACGGGACATGCGCCGCAGAATAAATCATTTGGAGCGTACTTACGGCAGAATCGCGCGATGCCCCTGCCCAGATCCCGCGCGGAGATCGGCCGCATCCAGAGCGAGCGCAAGCGTGCTGCGGTGGAGCGGGCGATGCGTTCGCCGTTCTGGAAGAAACGGCTTCCCAGCGTGAACCTTCAAGAGCTGGACGACCCGGACGTGTGGCGGCGGATTCCGATCCTCGACAAGGACATGCTGCGCGCGCTGTCGGATGCGCAGTTCTACGGCGAGTTCTGCCACGCGAGCCACGACGGCATCGCCGAGTACTGGCGCTCGGGCGGCGTCACCGGCCAGCCGCTCTTCTACCCGCGCAGCTTTCGCGATATCGAGGTGGGGCTCGAGTCTTTCGCGCGCACCTTCGACTGCGCCGGGGCCGGCCGCGGCGAGCGCGCCCACGTCTCCTTCCCGCTGGGCATCCACCCGGTCGGCCAGATCTATTCGCGCTGCGCCACCTCGCGCGGCATCACCGTCAACTGGGTGGGCGCCGGCACCTCGACCCCCTCGCCGCTGCAACTCGAGCTGATCCAGCGCCTGAAGCCGACCATCTGGCTCGGCATGTCGAGCTACGCGCTGCATCTCGCGAATCTCGCGGAAGCGAAGGGCATCGAGATCTCCAAGCTCGGCATCAAGCATGTGATGTGTTCTGCGGAGCCGGTGTCCCAGGCGAAACGCGACAAGATCGAACGCAGCTTCGGCGCCAGGCTCACCGACAACTTCGGCATGACCGAGGCCGGGATGATGGGCAGCGAGTGGAAGGAAGATGAGCCCGGGCTTGGTTTCCGCATCTGGACCGACCTCTATTTCATCGAGGTGCTGGATCCCAAGTCGCTGGACCCGGTGAAGGAAGGCGAGGTCGGGACCTTGGTGGTCACTGCGCTGCAGACAAACAGCATCACGCCCTTCCTGCGCTGGAGCTCGGGCGACCTCGTCACCTACAGCGAGGCCGACGACGAAAGGGATGGGAAAAAGCCGGGCCCGTTTTCCGTGTTCCCACGCATCAAGCACGCGCACCGCACCGCGGGCTTCTTCAAGGTGCGCGGCGTCAACCTCGGCCACCAGGACCTCGAGGACTTCATGTTCCGCCACGCCGAGATCGGCGACTTTCGCGCCGAGGTGCTGAACGAAGGCGGCAACGACATCCTGCGGCTTTCGATCGAGATTCGGCGCGGGGCGGACCGGGAATCCTTTGGCAACGCCCTTTCCGGGAAAATCAAGGCCGCGTTCGAGCTTGCGCCTCAGGTCGTGGTGCTGGAAACCGGAACGCTCGCCAGGGAATTCGAGGCCAACGTCAAGGCGGCACGGTTCGTAGACCGCCGCTAGAGCGAATCGAAATACTCGGCCATTTTCCTTCGGGCGGGCGCGTCGGGCAGCGGGTCGTACCCCGCGGCGACATTGTCGCGGATGTGGTCCGGCTTGGCGGTCGCGGGAATCGCGCAGGTGAGCGCCGGGTGCGACACGATCCACTTGAGGAAGTACTGCGCCCAGCTTGCGATGCCGAGCTCCGCGGCCCACGGGGGCAGCGACTTGCCCTTGACGTGGCTGAAAAGCGCACCTTCCTGGAACGGCCGGTTCGCGATCACCGCCACCTTCAGGTCGCGCGCGAGCGGCAGCAGCCTCTTCTCGGCTTCGCGCTCGCCGAGCGAGTAGTTGATCTGGAGAAAGTCGTAGGCCTTGGTCTTCAGCAGGCGCTCGATCTCGCCGTAGGCCGAGGCGCTGTAGTGGGTGATGCCCATGTAGCGGACGCGCTCGGCCGCCTTCATGTCCTTGAGGGTGCGCGTGTGCGTTTCGACGTCGGCCAGGTTGTGGATCTGCATCAGGTCCATGCGCTCGACGCGCATGCGTCGGAGGGACTCCTCGATCTGCCGCACGCCTTGGTCGCGGCCGCGGGTCCAGACCTTGGTCGCCATGAAGAGCTGGTCGCGCAGGCGGAGCTCGGCGGTGAGCTCGCCGACGACCGATTCGGCTGCGCCATACATGGGCGAAGAATCGATCAGGCGGCCGCCTGCGGCGGAGAACGCCTTGAGCACCTCGCGCAGCGGCGCGAGCGCGGCGCGATCGCTGCGCACGTCGAAGGTCTGCCAGGTGCCGATGCCGATGGCCGGAAGCTCCTCTCCCGAGGACGGGATGCGCTTCAGCACGATGCGCGAGTCCGCACGGGCCGGCCCTACCGTTGCCGCTGCAAGCGCGGCGATGAGCGCGCGTCGTCGCCGGTCCATGCTTTCATTCTAACGCCCAGGAACACCGCGAGCGCCGTCCACGCCGCCGCGACGGCCGCCGCGGCGAAGGCCGACACGCCTGCGAACAGCCAGCCTGCCAGCGCATCTCCGCCGCGGTAGATCACCGTGTCGATGAAGTTCTTCGCCTTGTAGCGTTCCTCGCGCGGCACCACCGTAAAGAGCGTCTCGCGCGCGGGCTTGGAGATCGCGAATTCGCCCACCCTGCGGATGACGCCGAAGGCGATGAGCGCGGTCAGCGTGGGGGTTGCGCCGAGCCAGACGAAGCCCGCGACCGAGAGCAGCGGCACGGCGGCGAGCATGCCCGCCGGTCCGAGGAACGCGGCGAGCCGCGAGAAGGCGAGCACCTGGATCGCAAGAGTGAGGCCGTTTACCGCGAGGTCGACCGAGGCGAAGAGGCGCGTGCGCTCCCGCGGGTCGGGGACCGCGTCGCGCACGATCTCGACCTGCTGGAAGTAGAGCGCGGTCGAAAGCGCCGTATAGCAGAGCAGGTAGCCGCAGATTGCGAGCAGGAACGGCGACGTGAGCGCGGCGCGCGCGCCGGCGAGGATCGAGCCGCCGAGCGGCGCTTCCGGCGGCGGCTCCGCGGCGCGCGGATGCGCTCCCGCCCAGCGCGCCAGCGCCCGGATGCAGACGATCGTGGCGGCAAGCAGCAGGGCGCTGAGCATCAGGAGCACCTTGGTCTGAGGGACCAGCGCGGCGATCAGCGGGCCGGCGATCGCCCCGCAGCTGCCGCCGGCGGCGATCGTCCCGTAGAGGCGCGCCGCCTGCCGGCTGTCGAAGATGTCCGACATGAAGCTCCAGAACACCGATATCACGAACAGGTTGAAGACGCTGAGCCACACGAAAAACACGCGCGCGTCGAGCTCCAGGGTGAAGGCGAGCAGGTTGACGACGAAGAACGCGTAGACGGCGGGCAGCAGCCGCGCGCGCGGCAGGCGCGATGCCAGCCAGCCGAACAGCGGCACCACGGCAAGCATCGCAGCGAGGGTGGCGGTGAAGAGCCGCTGCAGCGCCTGCGCCCCGAGCTCGACCGCGAGCGCGTCGCGCACCGGGCGCAGCACGTAGTAGCTCGAAAGAAGCAGGAAGAAATACGCGAAGGCCCAAGCGAGCGCGGGCAGCTCGTGCGGCTCGGCCCGCAGCGCGCGGGTCAGGAAACGGTGCATGCGCTATAGTAAGCACAAGGGGAACAACACCCGAAGCAGACGGGAACGGGAGCGGACGAGACTTATGGGAATGGGGGGCTGGATCCTGCTGGCGATCGTGATCGCTGCCGCCATTTGGGCGATCGTGATCTACAACGGCCTGGTGGTGCTGCGCAACCGCTTCAAGAACGCGTTCGCGCAGATCGACGTCCAGCTCAGGCGCCGCTACGACCTGATCCCGAACCTGGTCGAGTCGGTGAAAGGCTACCTGCAGCACGAGCGCCAGACGCTCGAAGCGGTGGTGCAGGCGCGCGGCAGCGCGGTCAACGCGGCGCAGCGCGCCGTCGCGGCGCCGGGAGACCCGGCGGCCATGCAGGGCCTGGCGCAAGCCGAAGGCGCGCTCGGCGGCGCCCTCGGCCGGCTGGTCGCGCTGTTCGAGCGCTATCCCGACCTCAAGGCGAACCAGAGCGTCGCCACCCTGCAGGAGGAGCTCGCCAGCACCGAGAACAAGATCGCGTTCGCCCGCCAGGCCTACAACGACTCGGTGATGCAGTACAACACCCGGCTCGAGTCCTTTCCGGACAACCTCTTCGTGAGGCTGCTCGGCTTCGCGCCGGCGGAGCTCCTGCAGGCGACCGAGTCCGCCGACCAGCGCGCCGCGCCGAAGGTCACGCTCCGCTAGCTTGGATTTCTTCGAACAGCAGGAGCGCAGCCGGGCGACTTCCCGCTGGCTCGTGCTCTGGTACCTCGTCGCGGTGACGCTCACCGTGGCGAGCTATGCCGCGGTGGGCGCGCTCCTGTCGTGGCGGCTCGCCGGCGCCATCGCGGCGCTCGTGGCGGGCTGCATCCTTTGGGTCTCCGCCTACCGCCTGTGGCAGTTCCGCGAGGGTGGGCACGCGGTCGCCGACCTGCTCGGCGCTTCCTATGTCGATCCCGAACGTGCCAGCCCCGCCGAGCGCAAGCTCCTCAACGTGGTGGAGGAGATGTCGATCGCGTCGGGCGTCTCGGTTCCGCCGGTGTACGTCATCCGCCGCGAGGACGCGATCAACGCCCTGGTCGCCGGGTACTCGCCGAACGAAGCGGTGATCGTCGTCACCGCCGGCGCCGTCGAGAAGCTCTCGCGCGACGAGCTGCAGGGGATCATGGGACACGAGTTCAGCCACATCCTGAACGGCGACATGGCGCTCAACCTGCGCCTCGCCGCGCTGCTCGCGGGGCTGACCTGGCTCGGCGACAGGGCCGAGGCGCTGTTCTTTGCCTCGGCGCGCGCCCAGCAGGCCGCGGGCAAAGAGGGCAGTCCGGCGGCGTTCGCCGCGGTCTTTGCCGCGGCGGTGGCGTTCATCGGCTTCCCGGGCACGCTGGCCGCGAGCGCGATCCGGGCCGCCGTCTCGCGCCAGCGCGAGTTCCTCGCCGACGCCGCGAGCGTGCAATTCACGCGCCACGCCGACGCGATCGCGGGCGCTCTCGACTCGATCGTGGCGCTGCACGCCCGCACCGCGGTGCTCGCCGCGAGCGCGCCCGGCCTCGCGCACATGTTCTTCGCGCCGGTGGTCGGCAACTGGTTCGGCTTCGCCACCCACCCGCCGATCGACGAGCGCATCCGGCGGGTGCATCCCCGCTTCCTGCGCGACGACTACCGGGTCCGGCGCCACGGCCGCCGCGACGAGGTCGCGGTGCTCGACGGCGCCGGGAACGTCGTCAAGACCGTGCGCACCGCGCCGGCCGAGGTGGTGGCGAGCGTGGGCCGGCCGACCCGCGAGCACGTCGATTTCAGCAGGCGGCTGCTCGAGGGCCTGGCTCCGCGGCTGCGCCAGGCGCTGCGCAGCGCACCGGAGGCCGAGCGGGTGCTCTTTGCCCTGGGCGGATTTCCCGAGCGCGCGGGCGACCTGGCCGGCGAGGTCCAGTCGCTCGCCCGGCCGCACGTGCTGACCCTCGCCGAGCTGGCGCTGCCGGCGCTGAAAGCGCAGCCGCAGCCGCAGCGCGATCGGTTCCTGGCCGAATTCGCCGCGCTCGTGGAGCGCGACTCGCGCGTGACGTTGCGCGAATTCGTGCTGATGACGCTTCTGCGGCAGCGGCTGCGCGAGGGCGCCGGCCAGCCGATCGCCACGCGGTACCGCGCCGTGGAGGAGCTCGCCGACGACGCGCGCGCGGTGCTGTCATTGCTCGCTGCAGTTTCGGGCGATGCGCCTGGAAGGGCATTCGCTGCCGGTGCGCGCGTGCTTGGCATCGCATGGGACGCCCCGCTTGCCATCCACGAGGTGACCAGCGGCAAGGCTTCCACCGCGCTCGAGAGGCTGCGCTACCTCGCGCCGTTCGCCAAGCCGGCGCTGCTCGCGGCCTGCGTGGAAGTTGCCATGGCCGACGGGGTGCTGCGCATCGCCGAGGCCGAGCTCCTGCGCGCGATCGCCGCGACGCTCGACTGCCCGGTTCCTCCGCTGGTCGCTACTTTCCAGACAGGCGTCGACGAATAGTATCTCGCGTCTCGAGCACCGCTTTCGAGTAGGGGCTGCCCGGCCCACCGGCCCGCTCGACCGCGCGCTCGATGAGCGGCAGGGCTTCTTCGTTCTTGCCCTGATCGGAAAGCGTCTGGGCGAGGTTGTTGAGGACGATCACCGAATCGGGGGCGCGCTTCATGGCATCGCGCAGCACGCGCTCGGCCTCCGGCAGGGCACCCAGGGCGTAGTGCGAATTGGCGAGCCCGATCGCCGCGCTCACGTTTCCGGGCCAGCGCTGGAGAAAGCTGCCGTACGCAAGACGGGCGCTCGCCGCGTTTCCGGCCCGCTCCATCGCCGTCACCGCGCTCAGCCACCGGCTCTCGTCGGCGGTGGCCGCGATCCGGTCGGGCGCCAGCGCGACCATCGCCCAGTAGTTGCTGCGCTTCCAGACGACCTCGTGCACGGTGAAGGGCATCAGCTCGCGCTCGGTGGTTCCGGAGCGCAGGACGAGCATGCCGGCGTCGTAGTCGTAGCCGACCGCGACGGCGTAATGCCAGCCGTCGGCCACGCCGAGGTTCTGCAGCACGATCACGGGGTTGCCCGCGGTGAGCTCGCGCAGCAGGTCTTCGAAGCGCGGCGCGAGCTGGTACGAAACCAGGTTGTGGCGGCGTGCCGCCGCCAGCATCTCCACCTGCAGGCTCCCCTTGCGCTCCGGGAGGTAAACCTGCGGCACGAGCTCCTCCGGCGTCACCTTGACCCCGGCGGCCGCGAGCACCGTGGCAAGCGCGGCCGGGCCGCACTGGTATTCCTCCTGCGGAAAGAACGGTACCGCGCGCAGCTCGGCCCGTTCCGGAAGACCCTGCGGCAGAGCGCGCCGCAGCTCCGCGGTCTGGGGCCACATGCTTGCGCAACCCGACAGCGCGAAGGCGCAGGCGCAAACAAGAACGCCCGCGGTCACGCGGGCGTTCTGTGCGGTCTTTCGGCCGAGGTGCGTTAGCGTTTCCAGACCCACCAGATCGCGGCGATGATGACGATGAGGAGGATAACACCGGCGGTGTCGGCGCCCGCGGGCAGCTGCTCGATTCTCCCGGCGAGGTACGCCACTTCGGCGTCGGTCATCGCGCCTACGCGGTCCTTCGCCGTCGCGGCGTCGAGGCCCATGGACTGGAGCCGGCTTGCCACGTCGGCGCGCGAGACGAAGCTCAGCACCGCTGCGCGGTCAGGCTGCGAGGAAGGCGCCGCGGCCTGATCGGTACCGATCAGGCCGGCCTGCGCCATCTGGCACGGCGTCCAGACCATCAGCACGATCAGCAGGCGGCAGATTGTTCTTGCCCAAACGGATTTCATTTGCACTCCTAGGATGAGATTTGGCGAACGATTGAGATGAGGAACTGAATCACGGACGAGAACTAGCAGGAATCAAGCCGTTCGCAATCTAGCGTCCGGCTGCCGCCCGGTCTAGCCGACACGCTGTGCCAGAATGGCTATCGAAATGGTAGCGGTTCAACGACTCGGCGTAGCGCTCCATGCCGCGATTGCGGGCGAGGTTCGCTTCGATGATGCGACGCGTGCGGTGTACGCGTCTGACGCTTCGAACTATCGGCAGGTGCCGGTCGGCGTGGTTCTGCCGCGGAGCGTCGAGGATGTCGTCGCCGCGGTGGCGCTCTGCCGCAAGCACGATGCAGCGATCCTGCCGCGCGGCGCCGGTACTTCGATGTGCGGCCAGAGCGTCAACGCTGCGGTGGTCATCGACTTCTCGAAGTATCTCGATCGCGTGCTTGCGGTCGACCCGGTCTCGCGCACCGCGCAAGTCGAGCCCGGCGCGGTGTGCGATGCGCTTCGCGGGGCGGCGGAGGCGCACGGCCTGACTTTCGCCCCGGACCCGGCGACCCACTCGCGCTGCACGCTCGGCGGCATGATCGGCAACAATTCCTGCGGCCCGCACTCGGTGATGGCGGGCAAGACGGTCGAAAACATCGAACGCCTGGAGGTGCTGACCTACGAGGGCGCGCGTTTCTGGTGTGGTCCGACCGACGCTGTCGACATGCAGCGCATCCTGTCGCAGGGCGGTCGACAGTCCGAGATCTATTCTGCGCTGCAGCGCATCGCCCAAAAGTACGCTCCCGCGATCCGCGGCCGTTTCCCGCGGATCCGCCGCCGGGTCTCGGGATACAACCTGGACGAGCTGCTTCCCGAAAACGGCTTCAACGTTGCGCGCGCGCTGGTCGGCTCCGAGGGAACCTGCGCCCTCACCCTGCAAGCCGAGGCGCGCCTGGTAAAAAGTCCGCGCCACCGCGTGCTCGTGGTGCGCGGCTTTCCGGACATCTTTGCCGCGGGCGACGCCGTGCCCGAGGTGCTCGCCGCGGGCCCGATCGCCTGCGAGGGGCTCGACGAAGCCATCATCGGCGGGTTGCGCGAACGCGGGCTGCGCCTAGCGGACATCGCGCTGCTGCCGCCGGGCAAGGGCTGGCTGATGGTCGAGTTCGGCGCCGACTCGACCGACGAGGCGCTCGAGAAAGCGCGTGCGCTTCCCGGACTCGTCGTAGCCGACCGCGATCTCATGACGCGCCTGTGGACCCTGCGCGAGACCGGTGCGTCGGCGACCGCGCTCAACCTCGCCGGCCGCGCGCCCGACCCGATCGTCGGCTGGGAGGATGCCGCCGTCGACCCGCTGCGCCTCGGCGGCTATCTCCGCGAGTTCAGCGCGCTCGTCGCGCGCCATGGCTACCAAACCTCCATCTATGGGCACTTCGGCGACGGCTGTGTCCACGCGCGCCTCAATTTCGACCTGCGCAGCCGCGAAGGCGTGGCGCGGTGGCGGGAATTCCTGCGCGAGGCATCCGAGCTCGTCGTGAAGTACGGGGGCTCGCTCTCGGGCGAGCACGGCGACGGTCACGCACGCGCGGAGTTCCTACCGCTCATGTTCGGCGACGAGCTGATGCAGGCGTTCCGGGAGTTCAAGGCGGCCTGGGACCCGGCCAACCGGATGAATCCCGGGAAAATCGTCGACCCGTTCCGCGTCGACGAGCATTTGCGGCTGGGGCCCCAATACCGACCGATTGAAGTGAAAACCCATCTTGCTTTTGTCACCAAGGAGGGCGACGGTTTTCTCCGGGCGGTAGGCCACTGCGTCGGGATGGGGAAGTGCCGCGCCGCCAAGGGCGGCACCATGTGCCCGAGCTACCGCGGCACGCGCGAGGAGCGCTATTCGACCCGCGGACGCGCGCGGCTGCTCGCCGAGATGCTGCGCGGCGAGCTCATCACTACGGGCTGGGAAAGCGAGGAAGTGAAGGACGCGCTCGAGTGGTGCCTCGGGTGCAAGGGCTGCCGCAGCGACTGCCCCACGCACACCGACATGGCGGCCTACAAGGCCGAGTTCATGTCGCACTACTACGAGGGACGCAGGCGTCCGCGCCAGGCCTGGTCGATGGGACGCATCGGCGAGTGGGCGCCGCTCGCCTCTGCGCTGCCCGGGCTGGCGAACGCGCTTTCCGGGATGAAACTCTCGAAGAAAATTGGGGGGGTGGCGCCCGAGCGTTCCCTGCCTAAACTTGCCGCGCGGACCTTTCGCGCGGCTTTCAGGGCGCAACAGCAGGGCGAGCCCGTAGTGCTGTTCGACGATACCTTCAACAACCATTTTCGTCCGCAGACGGCGGCGGCCGCGCAGAAAGTGCTGGAGCGCGCCGGCTGCGCGGTGGAGCTGCCGGCCAAGCACGTGTGCTGCGGCCGGCCGTACTACGACTTCGGCATGCTCGAGCGTGCGCGGGCCGCGCTCGCCAGGGTGCTCGACGCGCTCGCGCCGCAGCTCGAGCGGGGCCTCCCGGTCGTGGTGCTCGAGCCGGGGTGCCTTTCCGTGTTCCGCGACGAGCTGCACCAGCTCTTCCGCGGCGACGCGCGCGCCACGCGCCTCGCCAAGGCCGTCGTGTCGCTCGGCGAGTTCCTCAACCGCAGGGGCTTCCAGACGACGCTGTCGGGGAAGGTGCTGGCCCACGCCCACTGCCATCAGAAAGCGCTCTGGGGCAGCGCCGACGACGTCGAGCTCCTGCGAAAGGCCGGCGCCGAGGTCATGACGCCGGACACGGGCTGTTGCGGCATGTCCGGCTCGTTCGGCTACCGTCCGGAGTTCTATCCGACCTCGCTGAGGATCGCCGGGCTTGCGCTGCTGCCAGCGCTGCAGGCGGCGCCGGATGCCAGCGTGGTGGCGAGCGGATTTTCCTGCCGCGAGCAGATCGAGGGCCTCGCCGCCAGGCCGACGCTGCATCTCGCCGAGATCCTGGCCAGGGGATGAACGCCGAGCTCGGCCCGGCCGTCATCGCCTTTGTCGCCCTCGCGTGCCTGCTCGCGGGCTTCGGCCACGGCGCGCTCGGCTTCGGCTTCCCGATCGTCGCCACTCCGCTCGTCGCGCTCGCGATCGACATCAAGTCCGCGATCGCGCTGCTCGCGCCGATCACGCTGGTGCTGACGGTGATCTCGGCGCTGCGCGGCGCCGCCCTGTTCTCGATCGTGCGCGAGTTCTGGTTCCTGCCGCTCGCCACGGCGCTCGGGGCCTGGCTCGGCACGCGCATCCTCCTCGCCACACCCCCGGAGCCGTTCCTGCTCATACTGGCGGGGGTGATCCTGCTCTACCTCAATCTCGACCGCGTCGGCCGCGGCCGCAGCGAGCGCGTGCAGCGGCTGCGCATGCCGTTCGGCGCGGCGTTCGGCTTCGTCGCCGGCGTCTGTGAGGCGGTCGCGAACGTCGCCGGTCCGCTCCTGCTGATCTACTTCATGCTGCTCGGCCTCGCGCCGGCGCAGGTCGTGCAGACGCTGAACCTGTGCTTCTCGCTCGGCAAGGGCGCCCAGACCGCGACCTGGGCGATGTCGGGCGAGATCAGCCCGCGGGGCTGGCTCGTGATCGGCGCGCTCGCGGTGCCTTCGGTGGCGGCGCTCTTCGCCGGCATGCGCCTGCGCGAGCGCATCGACGCGCCGACCTATCGGCGCTGGCTGCGCGGGGCGCTGTGGGTCATGGCGGGCCTCCTGCTGGTCCAGTTCTCGACCCGCGTGTCGGCCTCCGAGGAAGCGCTTTGGCGCGCGATCGAGCAGGACGACGAAGCCGCGGCGCTCGCTCTGGTGCGCGCCGGAAAACTCGACCCCAAGGTGCGCAATGCCGCAGGCGACGCCCCGCTGCACCGCGCGGCGGAAAAGGGCATGCGCGCGCTGGCCGAGTCGCTGCTCGCGCGCGGCGCCGAGGTGAACGCGCGCTCGAAGAACGGCGAGACGCCGCTCCATTTCGCCGCGCTCGACGCCGACGCATCGGTCGCCGAGCTGCTGCTCGACGCCGGCGCCGACGCGAACGCACAGAACAGCGACGGCGAGTCGGTGCTGATGTGGGCCGCCTTGAGCGGCCACATCGCGGTGGCGCAGCGCCTGCTCGCACGGGGCGCGGATGCCAACGCCAAGGACCGCAAGGGCAGCCTGCCGCTGCACGCCGCGGCCGACGGCGGCCATCTCGAGCTCGCGCGCCTGCTGCTGCCTCGCACCAAGGAGCCGCAGGCAAAAAACGGCGCCGGCAGGAGCGCGCTCGACTACGCGCGCGCCAACGGCTACGCGCAGATCGAGAAGCTGCTGGAAGGCCCCGACTAGCCTAGAAGGCTCCGATCAGCCGCTCGTACGACTGCGCTCGCGAAGCGTAGTCGCCGGTAATGGTGAGCACCATCAGCTCATCGGCGCCGTAGCGCCGCGCCATTGCCTCAAGCTCTTCGCGCACCCGACGCGGTCCGCCGATGACCGCCCGCGCCCGCTGCTCCGCGACGTATTCGCGCTCCGGGCCGGTGTACTGGTGGGCCGCGGCCTCCTCGGCCGTCGGCACGGGCGAGTCGATGTTGAGCGCCATGTGCAGCCGCCGCAGGTCGATGGCCTGCGCCAGGCGCTCGGCGTCCTGGTCGTCCTCGCCGCAGATGGCGAACGTGCAGACCATGGTGCGAGGCGACGGCTCGTGACCCGGCCGGAAATGCTCGCGATAGGCATGCATCACTTCGTCGCCGCCGCGCGGGTTGATGAAATGAGCGAAGGCGAACGCCATGCCGAGTTGCGCCGCGAGCGCCCCGCTGTAGTCCGAAGATCCGAGCAGCCAGATCTCCGGCGCCGTCGGGACTTCGGGCTGGAGCCGGACCTGCTTATAGGGGTGGTCGGGGGGGAGCCTGCCGGCGAGGTGGGCGGCGAGCTCCCAGACCTGCTGCGGGAAGTGCTCGGCGTCCGGAAACCCGCCCCCGGCCACGGCCTGCGCGGTCCGGGCGTCGCCGCCCGGGGCGCGCCCGACACCCAGGTCGATGCGACCCGGATAGAGCGCTTCGAGCATGCGAAATGCCTCCGCCGTGCGGAAGGCGCTGTAATAGGGCAGCAGGACCCCGCCGGTCCCGATCCGCAGCCGGGACGTCTCGGCCCCCAGTCGGGCCACAAGCACCTCGGGACACGGGTCGGCGAGCGCGGCGATCGCGTGGTGCTCGGCCAGCCAATAGCGGTAATAGCCCAACGCCTCTGCTCGGCGGGCGAGTGCCAGCGTCTCCAAGATCGCGCGTCGAGCGTCATGGCCGTGGATTACCGGCGACTGATCGAGGATCGAAAGCTTCATGGTTTGCCCTTCATGGTTTGCCTGAGCCGTCGTGAATGGGCGACACGAAAGACACTTGTGGATCAAGGGCGTCCTTGCGGACCGGCGACGGCCCGTCGTTTTGCGGCGACGCTTTTTGCATGATGGACTTGTAATGTTTTCGCTGACCCTGTCCCAATGCGCTGATCGTACTAGGGAAACGAGTCCTGGCACGCTGATTGCAGGAGCTTGTACAGAAGAAATTCACCCCGAATGGACCCCAAGTACATCCAGCATGTTCACCCCGCCTTGTCGATCGCGACAATGGCGCTGCTCGCGCTTGCAGTGGCGGGCGTCCTGCTGGCAACCGGGTGGCTCCAATGAGCGAAATGCGAGTCAAGCAGGAGGCGTCCGCCCTGGCGCAAGCCTGCCTCGGGTTCGTGATCCTCGCGCTCGTGCTGCTCGGCATCGGCGGCACCATCTACAAGATCATCTCGCCCGACGGCTGGGTGGCGCAGGCGTTCGGCCGCAGCCTCTCCGCCGGCGCGGCGGCGCTCGGCTCGCTGCTCATGGTGGTCGCGCTCGCCTGGTTCTCGCGCGGCACCTCGCCGCGCCGTCGCACCCAATTCGCCGACGTCGCGATCTACGGATTCGCGGCGGCGGGTCTGCTCTACGTCGTGCAACTCTGGATCCGAGGCAGCTTCTGATGTCCTGAGCGTCCAGAGCCACTGCTACCGTCTCCCCTGGGCCCGCGCTGCCCCCCCATAAGCCGGGCCCTTTTTTTTTGCCTAGGCGGCGGCGAGCAACCGGTCGAGCAGCGAGGGATCGACCGGCTTGACCAGGTGATGGTCGAATCCGGCAAGCTCCGAGCGATGCTTGTCCTCGGGCTGGCCCCATCCGGTGAGGGCGATCAGCACCATGGCCTGGCCCAACGGCGTCGCCCGGATCGAACGCGCGGTGTCGTAGCCGTTGAGCCGCGGCATCCCGATGTCGAGCAGGGCGAGGTCGGGACGGAACGCTTCGGCGATCTCGAGCGCCTGCTGGCCGTCGTAGGCGATGCGCACTTCGTGCCCCACCACGCGAAGCATCACCGCCAGGCTGTCGGCGGCGTCGCGGTTGTCGTCGGCGATCAGGATGCGGTGGCTGCGCTTCTCCTGCGGCGCCTGCGGCTCGACCGAAAGCGCCTGCGCCGGCGTGGCGACGCGGCGCTCGGGCAGCCGCACGATGAACTCGCTCCCGCAGGCCGGTCCGCCGCTCCTCGCTTCGACGCTGCCGCCATGCATCTCGGCGAGCCGTTTCACCAGCGTGAGGCCGATGCCGAGCCCGCCCTGCGCGCGCTCGAGCGAGCGCTCCACCTGCGTGAACATGTCGAACACCTTGTGCAGCATGTCCGGCGGGATGCCGATGCCGTTGTCGCGCACGACGATCTCCACCGCGGTTTCCGTGCGGCGCGCGGCGACTTCGATGCGCCCGCCCGCGGGGGTGTACTTGGCGGCGTTGCTCACGAGGTTGCATACGACCTGCATGAGGCGCGTGGGATCGCCGCGCAGGCCGATCGCCTCGCGCGGCAGGTCGAGCACGAGGCGGTGGCCGCCGTGCTCGATCGCCGGGGCGCAGATCTCGAGCGCGCCGTTGACGATGGCGGCAAGGTCCAGGTCCTCCTGCTTGAGCTCGATGCGCCCGCGGCTCACTCGGGACAGATCGAGCAGATCGTCGATCAGACGCACCATCTGCGCGAGCTGCCGCTCGATCAGGCCGCGCGCCCAGGCGAGCGCCTCGCGGTCGTCGGGCATCCTGCGCATCGCCTCGACCGCGTTGCGCAGCGGCGCGAGCGGGTTGCGCAGCTCGTGCGCCAGGATCGCGAGGAACTCGTCCTTGCGCCGGTCGGCCTCGCGCAGCGATTCCGCGCTGCGGTTGAGCTCCGCGACGTAGTCGCGGATCTGATATTGACGCCGGCGCGCCCGGAGCGCCGAGCGCACCGCGCTCACCAGCGCCGGTACGCGGACCGGGCGCTCGAGCAGCGTGACATTGCCCAGGGTTTCCAGCGTGCGCAGGACGACCTCGGAGTCCGCGCCTTCCTGCGTCAGAACGAGCAGCGGAAAGTCGGACCACGCCGGCTGGCGCCGCACCGCGAGCCGCAGCCGCTCGAGCCCTTGCGCCGTGAGCGCCTCCTCGGAGAGCACGCCGGCGCCGGCGCCGCGCACGATGGCGTCGCAGAACTCGGCGACGTCGCGCGGCACGCTGCACTCCACGCCCGCCTCGGCCAGGACGGCGCGGCATAGCGTCGCGTCCTTGGCCGTGGGGGCCAGGATCAGAACGGATTCTTCGCCTGCGGGCTCACCGTCGCTGATACTTGCCGTCATCCTGCGCCGACGTCGACTGCGCCCCCGGACCTGTTCATGATCATGGGCGTGCCCGAGAGCACGCCGTGGAATTCGGCGAGCGGCTCGCCCAGCCACAGCCCGCCCTTGCGGATGCGCAGCTCGCGCAGCGTGTCCTCGTGCGCGCCGCTGCGCTTCTTGACCACCGAGATCGCCCGCCTGAGCTGGCCCTGTGCTTCGAAGTAGCGCAGCACCATCACCGTGTCGGCGAGATAGCTCGCATCCACCGGGGTCTGCATGCCGCTGCCGAGCAGGCCCTGCTGCGCGACGACCATCATGGTGACCACGCCCTGCTGCCCGAGGTAGGTGAGGAGCTCGTGCAGCTGGATCGTCAGGAAACGCTCTTCGGGCATCGCGCTCAGATAGCCGTTCAGGCTGTCGATCACCACTACGCGCACGCCCTCGCGCTCGACCGCGCCGCGGATCGTGTACACGAACTCGCCCGGCGAGAGCTCGCCGGGATCGACCTGCTGGATGCGGATGCGGCCCGCGTCGAGGTGGCGCTTCAGCGGGATGCCGACGCCTTCGGCTCGCGTCAGGATGGTGGCGACGCTCTCGTCGAAGGTGAACAGAATCGAGGGCTCGCCGCGCTCCGCCGCCGCCACCAGGAACTGCGCCGCGATGGTCGACTTGCCGGAGCCCGCCGGGCCCATGAACAGCGCGCTCGTGCCCCGATCCAGGCCGCCGCCGAGGAGGTGGTCGAGCGTCTCGAGGCCGCTTGTCAGCGGCTCATGCGGAAAGAGCTTGTGGTGCTCGGCCGCCACCAGGCGCGGAAAGATGTCGATGCCGCCGGTGCGGATGATGAAATCGTGATAGCCGCCGCGGAAGGGCTGGCCGCGCATCTTCAGTACCCGGATCCTGCGCCGCTCGGCGCCGTACTCCTGGGCAAGATGCTGCAGCGTGATCACGCCGTGCGCGAGGCTGTGCAGCTGCAGATCGTTGTCGGCTGAGGTGCGGTCGTCGAGCAGCAGCACGGTGCACTCGCGGCCGATGAAGAACTGCTTGAGCGCCAGCACCTGCCGCCGGTAGCGCAGCGGATGCTGGGCGAGCAGCCGCATTTCGGAGAGCGAGTCGAACACGATGCGCACCGGCTCTCGCTTGGCGACCTCGCCCAGAATCGCGCGCGTGGTATCGCCGAGCTCGACCTCGGAAGGATGGAACAGGCGCGCTTGCCCGTCGGGGTGCAGCGATTCATCCGAGGGCAGAAGCTCGTGGACGTGGATGCCCTCGAGCGTCCAGCCGTGCGAGCGCGCCACGCCCTCGAGCTCTTCCTTGGTCTCGGAGAGCGAGACGTAAAGGCCTTGCTCGCCGGCGCGGCGGCCTTCGAGCAGGAACTGCAGCGCGAGCGTCGTCTTGCCCGCGCCCGGGTCGCCCTCGATGAGATAGATGCGATTGGGCGTGAAGCCGCCGCCGAGGATGTTGTCGAGTCCCCGGATGCCGGAGGCGACCGCGCCCTTTTTCGAAGTGTCGGTCATGGCTGCGGAGAATTGCATTTTTTCTGGGCCGGGATTCTATCAACGGCACAGGGCGCGGCAGCCGCTTGCACGGTGAAAAGCGCGTCGCAACGTTTCGACATCGCAGTAGCGAAACTGCGACAGTTTCAGCGCGGCGCCACGATCAGCCGCAAGATGGCTCCGCCCAGAAACGCCGCCGCGATCGTCACGCCGAAGAGTCCCTTGCGCTGAAGGGCGTGAACCAAAGCGTTTTGCGAATCCCATGCCCGCCGTCGCTCGCCGGGCGGGTCGGCGCGCGCAGGCGCGGCTACGGGTGGCGAGGCCGGCGCGGGCCCCGTCGCTTCGCCGAGATTCGCCTTCTGCACTTGCTCGCCACGGCGCGATCCGCGCGCGTGCGCGTACACCCAGGTGAACTCCGCGCCGAGGAGGAAGATCTGCGCCGAATAATAGATCCACACCATCACGATCACGATCGAGCCGAATGCGCCGAAGCTCGAGCCGACGTCGCCCTTGCCGAGGTAGAGGCCGATCAGGAACTTGCCGGCGACGAAGAGCAGCGCCGTCACGAAAGCGCCCACCCAGACGTCGCGCCATTGAATGTGGGCGCCCGGCATGAGTTTGTAGATCGCGCCGAACACGACGGTGAGCACGCCGAAATTCACCACGATATCCAGCACGTGAGCCAGCGTCTCCCACTGGCCGAAGAAAGGGCCCCACCATTTTCCCAGGGCGCTCAGCGCGGTGCTGAGGAGAAGCGATACGGTCACGAGGAAAGCGAGGCCGAGCACCATGCCGAAGGTGAGCAGCCGAGACCGTACGAAGCTCCAAACGCCGTTCGCCTGTTGCTTGCGCTTTTCCGCCTCCGGAACCCGCCAGATGGTGTCGAGGGCGGTCTGGAGCTGCCCGAACACGCTCGAGGCGCTGAAGAGAAGCACGGCAATGCTGACCGCCGCCGTCATCCGGCCGGTCTTGGGCTCGCTCACGTGCGCCAGCATTTCGCGGATGGCTTCGGCCCCGTTTTGCCCCATCAGCGCGCCGATCTGCTCGAACACCATGCCGCGCACCGCGTCGGGCCCGAAGAAGAGCCCCGCGATCGAAATGATGAGGTAGAGCAGCGGCGCGATCGAGAACATCGAGTAGTAGGCAAGCGCCGCTCCCTTGCTCGGAGCCTGGTCGTTCCACCAGGCGGTCAAGGCGTCCTTCAGCATCCGAACGTACTTGTTCTGCAGCAGACCCTTGGCGTTCATGGCAGGCGCAGGTCCGGGGTGGGCAGCGTGTCGCGCTGCGCAAGCTGCAGGGCGCTCGCGGGCTGGTTGTAAAGCGGCAGCGCGCCGTGCTTGTTGAAATGCAGCCGCAGCAGCTCGCCCGCCCAGCTTCGCGGCGTGATGGTGATTTCCCAGGTGAAGTGCGTGGCCTGGATGATGCCGCGGCCCTTCAGGCCGAGCAGCTCGCCCAGGGCGTCCGGAAGGAAGACGCTCCGCGCAGTGGCGCCGATGTACACGATCCGGCCCTCGTCCCACAGGCCGAACACCCCTTGGGTGCGCGGCGTGCCCCGGATCGACTCGGCGTCGAACTTCCATTTGAGGCTGGTGAGGAACATCGCTTGCTCTAGGGCGAGCAATCGCCATGCCGCAGCGCCGTCGGCGACAGGCCTACATCGGGTCAAGTCCGCGCGACAGGCCTGACTCCGAACCTCGCGGCTTCAAACCGCGATCGGCGCCTTGATCGCCGGATGCGGCTCGTAGCCCTCGAGCGCGAAGTCCTCGTAGCGGAACTCGGCGAGCTCGCGGACCTGACGGTTGAGACGCATGCGCGGAAAGGGACGCGGGGCGCGGGCAAGCTGCTCGCGCGCCTGGTCCAGGTGGTTGAGGTAGAGGTGCGCGTCGCCCAGCGTGAGCACGAACTCGGCGGCGGCGAGGCCGGTGACCTGCGCCACCATCTGCGTGAGCAGCGCATAGGAAGCAATGTTGAAGGGCACGCCCAGAAAGAGGTCCGCGCTCCGTTGGTACATCTGGCAGGAAAGGCGGCCGTCGGCGACGTAGAACTGGAACAGGGCATGGCAGGGCGGAAGCGCCATGCGGTCGACATCGGCCGGATTCCAGGCGCTGACGATGTGGCGGCGTGAATCGGGCTTCTTCCTCAGGGACTCGACCACCTTGGCGATCTGGTCGATTTCGGCGCCTTCCGGCGTGCGCCAGTGGCGCCACTGGTAGCCGTAGACCGGCCCGAGCTCGCCGGCCGGATCGGCCCACTCGTCCCAGATGGTCACGCCGCGCTCCTGCAGCCACTTCACGTTGGTGTCGCCGCGCAGGAACCACAGGAGCTCGTAGACGATGGACTTGAGATGCAGCTTCTTCGTCGTGAGCAGCGGGAAAGTCGAGTCGAGCCGGAACCGGAGCTGCCTGCCGAAGACCGACAGCGTGCCGGTTCCGGTGCGGTCGCTCTTGCGCGCGCCGTGCTCGAGCACTTCGGCGAGCAGCTCGAGGTACTGGCGTTCTTCCGGATTCATGGCTCGATCAGGTGCGCAACGGCACCGGCGGACTGGAAGCGCGCCTCCGGTTTCTTGGCGAGCAGACCCTCGAGCAGAGACTGATGCTCGGCCAGGTGCGCGGGCAGCCGCGGCACGGGGGCGTTCACGTGCATGTTGACGACGCTGGCGGGGTTGGCGGAGTCGTACAGGCGCAAGCCGGTCAGCATCTCATAAAAAATGACCCCCAGGCTGTAGAGGTCGGAGCGTCCGTCGACCGGCAGGTTGAGGCACTGCTCCGGGCTCATGTAGCGCGGCGTCGCGAGGAGTTGCCCGGCGATCGTCAGGGTGGAATGCGCGCCGAGGTCCTTGGCGAGCCCGAAGTCGACGATCACCGGGCGGCCGTCGGCGCGGAACAGGATGTTCGCGGGCTTGAGGTCGCGGTGCACGATCCCGGCAGCGTGAATCGCCTCGAGCGCTTGCGCGATCTGCCCGACGAGCCGCAGCGCGTCGCGCACCTCGAAGCCCTCGCGCATGCGGCCCGCCAGCGTGCCCGAGGGCACGAATTCCATGGCGATGTAGGCAAGCTCGCCGCCGAAGTCCTGGTCGTAGATCTTGGCGACGTATGGATTGTCGATTGCCGCGAGCACCCGGTATTCGCGCTTCAGCCGCTCGAGGTAGACGCGATCCTGGCGCGCACGGCGATCGAGCACCTTGAGGGCCACGGTGACGCCGTCGGCGGCGCGCTCGGCGAGATAGACCATCGCCTGGCCGCCCTGCCCGATGGGATGCAGCACCCGGTAGCCCGGGATGCTCGGCTGCGCCATGGCGCCATTGTGCCGCTTTACAAAATCTCGCGCAGGAAGGCCGAGATGTCGGCGATCTCCTCCGGGCAGACCGAGTGCGGCATCGGGTACGCGCGCCATTGCACCTTGTAGCCCAGGCGCTCCAGGAGCTGTCGCGACTGCTCGGCGCGCTTGAGCGGAATGATGTCGTCGTACTGCCCGTGCGCCATGAAGATGGGCACTTCGTGATTGGCCGGGTTGCGCTCGGTTTCGAGCGTCCGGTGCAGCGGGAGGTAGGTCGACAGGGCCAGCACGCCGGCGAGGCGCTCGCCGTGGCGCAGGGCGGTCTGGAGCACGATGGCGCCGCCCTGGGAGAATCCGGCGAGCACGATCTTGCCGCTGCCGCGCGCTTTCTCCGCTGCGATCATCTCCGCGACGAGCTTCTGCGATGCCCGCACGCCGGCCTCGTCCTCGGGTCCCGGGCCGAACTGCAGGATGTCGTACCAGGCGCGCATGCGCATGCCCTGGTTGATGGTCACCGCGCGTACCGGCGCGTGGGGGAAGACGAAGCGCACCGGCTGGTCCAGCTCGAGCTCGGGAACGATCGGCTCGAAGTCATGCCCGTCGGCGCCGAGGCCGTGCAGCCAGATGACGCTGGCTCGTGGATTCGCTCCGGTATTGATTTCAACCGCTTCCATGGGGTTCACTGTGAAAGGAAAGAGAACGAGGAAAGATGGAGCCGATTGTGAACCAAATTGCCATTTTCTTCCCGGCGCTCGCGCTCGCCGCATGGACGTTCGCGGTCCTGCTGCTCATCCCGATCGCCCGGTTCCGCGCCGGGGCCCGGGGCGAGGTCAAGACGGGCGACTTCCGCTACGGCGAGTCGGCGCGCGTGCCGGGCGCGGTCTCGCTGCCCAACCGCAACTTCATGAACCTGCTCGAGCTGCCCATGCTTTTCTACGTGGTCTGCATCGCGCTCTACGTCACCCTCGGGGTCGACGCCTATGCGGTGGCACTGGCGTGGCTGTACTTCGCGCTGCGTGTAGCCCACAGCCTCGTGCACCTCACCTACAACAACGTCTACCACCGTCTCGGCGTCTACGCCGCGAGCGGCGTGGTGCTCGCCGTGTTGTGGGTGCGCTTCGCCGCCGGCCTCTTCAGAGCCGGTTGAACCAGACCAGCGAGAAGCCGCCGGCGGCGAGCGCGAGCAGCGCCGCCAGCGCGCTCGCGAGCGCGGTGACCTCGCGTTCCTCTTTGGCCAGCACGAACTTGCCGCTCAGGGCCTGGTAGACCTTCTTCAGCTCGTCGGCGCTCGCGGCATGGAAGTACTCGGCCTCGGTCAGCTCGGCGATCGCCTTGAGGGTGGCCTCGTCGAACGCCATGTAGATGGAGTAGCCGTCCATCATCGCCGGGCCGCCCGCGGGCGAGCCGAAGCCGACGGTGAAGACACGGATGCCGTGGTCGGCGGCCATGCGCGCCGCGTCCAGCGGATCGGGGCCGGTGGTGCGCCGCCCGTCGGTGAGGAGCACGATCGCCGACGAGGTGTTGGACCCCGGAGGCACCGGCTTCACTTCCTTTTTCTCCGGCATCTTCTCCGGCGGCTTGTTCGTGCGCCACGACTGGCGGCTGCCGAGCACCATCGACTCGAGATCGATTCCCTCGTCGGGGAACAGCGTGGCGAGCGACATCACGATGCCGCTGCCGATCGCGGTATGGCGGTCGAGCTGCAGCCGCTCGAGCGCGGCGATCAGGTCGTCCTTGTTGTTCGTGGGTTTCTGGATCAGGAGCGCGGTGCCGGCGAACGAGACGATGCCTACGCGCAGATCGGACGGCAGCTCCTCGATGAAGGATTTCGCCGCCGCCTGGGCCGCGGCGAGGCGGTTCGGCTGCACGTCGGTGGCGCGCATGCTGAGCGAGACGTCGATCGCCATGATGATGGTGCGTTGCTGAGAGGGCAGGGTGATGACCGCGCTCGGGCGCGCGAGCGCGAAAATCGCGGCGGCGAGCGCCGCGAGCATGAGCGTCGCGGGCAGGTGGCGCCGCCAGCGCGCCGAGCCCGGCATGGCGGCGCGCACCAGCGCGAGGCTCGCGAAGCGCACCGCGCGCCGTTGGTGGCGCCGCAGGATGTACAGATACAGGGCGATCAGGACCGGAAGCAGCGCCAGGAGCGGCAGCAGCTCGATCCAGATGAAGTTCATGCCGGCTTTCTCTGCGCGGACTTCGGCCGGAACGCCTTGACCACGGCTTCGTGCGTCTCGATGTACGGGCCGCCGATCAGGTCGACGCAGTACGGCACCGCGGAGAAGATGCCATGCACGCCCGCGTCCTTCAGGCCTTCCAGCGTTTCGCGGATCGATTTGGGCTGGCCCGGCAGGTTGATGATCAGCGCGCGCTTGCGGATCACCGCGACCTGGCGCGAAAGGATCGCGGTCGGAACGAACTTCAGGCTGATCTGGCGCATCTGCTCGCCGAATCCGGGCATGACCTTGTCGGCGACCGCGAGCGTCGCTTCCGGAGTCACGTCGCGCGGCGCGGGCCCGGTGCCCCCGGTGGTGAGCACGAGTTGGCACCCCGCCCGATCGACCAGCTCCTTCAGCGTCGCCTCGATCAGCGGCTGCTCGTCGGCGATCAGGCGGGTCTCGTCGCGCCACGCGGGCGCGGCGATCGCTGCGCCGAGCCAGGCCTTCAGCGCCGGGATGCCCTCGTCCTTGTAGACGCCGGCGGAGGCGCGGTCGCTCACGGAAACCAGGCCTACGATCAGCTCTTCCGTCATATCACCTCGAAAACCTCGAGCTCCACGGCAGCGGGCCGGCGCGCGCCCCTCGCCACGCACACGATGCGGTTCAGCCAGGCGTAACGCTCGTCGCCCGTCTCGAAGATCGGCGTGGTGCGCATGTAGTATTGGGCCGGATCGACATTTTCCCCCGCCGCGAGTCGCTTGAGGACGTCCGCGGGGCCGTGGCGGTAACCGCGATTGCGCACGTAAACGAGCGCGCCGTCCGCGGTCTCGAGGGTATAGCGCGCGTCGAGCTCCGCGACGCCGTCGGCGCGGATGACCTGCCAGTCGGCGCCGCCCGGAAGCACGCGCCCCGAGAGGCGCTGGCCGAAGAAGCGACCGCCGGTGATGGCGATGATGCGCCTGCGGCCGAGCGGCCCGGCACCCAGCTCCTGCGCCGGCGCAAGCTCGATGTCAGCCTTGAAGAGAGCTTGCAGTTTCAAGGGTCTTCAGCACCCGGAAGAGCTCGCGGTAGGCGCGCGGCGGCTTGCCTTCCTTCTGCTCCTTCCTCGCGCTGCGGATGAGCGAGCGGATTTCCTGCAGGTCGGCGCGCGGATGCTCCGAGGCGAAATGGGTGAGGGCGGCGTCGTCGGCGAGCAGCCGCTCGCGCCAGGCCTCCAGGCGCCGGTGCGCCGCCGCCGCCTGCGACGAGCGGCCTTCCACGGCGGCGAGCTGTGCGCGGATCGGTTCTGGATCGACTTCGCGCATCAGCCGCCCGATGTACTGCAGCTGGCGGCGCTTCGCCTCGTGGCTCGTGATGCGCTTCGCATCGAGCACCGCCTGCCTCAGCGCGGCGTCGAGCCGCATCTGGTCGAGCTGCGATTCGGGCAGCCCGACCAGCGCGGCGCCGAGCGACTGCAGCTCGGTCATTTCGCGCTTCCTGCGGGTCTTGCTGACGGGTTCGTCGGGCACGCGAGTTATCATAGCGCCCCCATGCCGAAGCACCACGGCTTCACCTGCGGGCCCGGCGAACTGGAGAGCCTCGCGCGCGCGGTGCTAGACCGGGCGCGGCGCGCCGGCGCATCCGCCTGCGACTGCGACGTCTCCGAAAGCTACGGCCTGTCCGTGACGGTGCGCAAGGGCAAGCCCGATACCGTCGAGCACAACCGCGACCGCAGCCTGGGCGTCTCGGTCTACCTGGGCGAGCGCCCGAAGGCGCGCCGCGGCCACGCCAGCACCTCCGATTTCTCGCCCGCCGCCGTCAGCCAGACAGTCGAGGCGGCGGTCGCGATTGCGCGCCACACGGCCGAAGACGACTGCGCGGGTCTGCCGGACCAGGACATGCTCGCGCGCGGCGCCACGGACATGGATCTGTTTCACCCGTGGGCCTTGTCTACCGAGGAGGCGATCGACCTCGCCACGCGCTGCGAAGCGGCCGCGTTCGCGGTATCGAAGAAGATCCGCAACTCGGAAGGGGCGAGCGTTTCGGCGCAGCATTCCCAGTTCGTGACCGCGAACAGCCTCGGATTCCTCGGCGGCTATCCCGGCTCGCGCCATTGGCTGTCGTGCTCGGTGATCGCCGAAGAGAAGGGCCTGATGCAGCGCGACGACTGGTACAGCGCCTCGCGCACCCCGGACAAGCTCGCCGATCCCGCGGTGCTCGGCCGCTATGCCGGCCAGCGGGCGCTCGCGCGCCTGGGGGCGCGCAAGATTCCCACCGGCAAGGCGCCGGTGCTGTTCGAGGCGCCGGTGGCGCTCCAGCTCATCGGCCACTTCATCTCCGCGGTCAACGGCGGCAACCTGTACCGCAAGACTTCGTTCCTGGCGGAGAGCCTCGGGCAGAAGCTGTTCTCGCCGCTCGTCGATATCGAGGAACGCCCGCACGTGCCGGGCGCGATGGCGAGCGCTCCCTTCGACGAGGAAGGCGTGGCGACGCGCGACCGCACCATCGTGCGCGCCGGGGTGATCGAAGGCTATTTTCTCGGCACCTACTCGGCGCGCAAGCTCGGCATGAGGAGCACCGGCAACGCCGGCGGCCACCACAACCTGTTCGTGCGATCGGAAGGCCCGGATTTCGCCGGAATGCTCAAGCACATGCGCAAAGGTCTGCTCGTCACCGAGCTGATGGGGCAGGGAGTCAATCTCGTCACCGGCGACTACTCCCGCGGCGCGGCCGGCTACTGGGTCGAAGACGGCGAGGTCCGCTTCCCGGTGGAGGAGATCACCATTGCCGGCAACCTGCGGCAGATGTTCGGCGCGATCGTCGCCATCGGCAGCGACGTCGTCACGCGCAGCGGCCGCTCGTGCGGCTCGATCCTGGTCGAGAGCATGACCATCGCGGGGGATTAGAACCGGGCCGTCGCCGGCTGGCAACGAACCAACCCTGGGCGTACTGTCTAATGTCCATGGTCGCCTGCACGCACGAGGATTTCCCGCAGCCGCCCAAAGACGAGCATCCGATCGTCGCGATCCTCGCCGTCGCCGCCATCGTCGCCGCCATCGTGTTGATTATGTGGGCGCGGCTCGCGCTCCACGGCACCGAGGATATCGAGGCGGCGCTTACCGACGGCCCGCTCCTTCCGGCGACCGACGAGCAGCGCGAGCTCGACGCCGCGGTCACTTCGAACCGGTTCGCCGGCGGCATCTCGCCGCAGTAGGCCCTCAGGCATAATTTCCGCATGAAGATCCTGATCGCGCTCGCCGCGGCGTGCAGCCTCGCCGCATCCGCGCCGCTTTCCGCCCAGGCGCAAAAGCAGCCGGCCACGCAGTACCCCGACGTCATCTTCGTGCCCACGCCGCAGGAGGTGGTCGAAGACATGCTGCGCCTCGCCAACGTGCAGAAAGGCGACGTGCTCTACGATCTCGGCTCGGGCGACGGCCGCATCGCGATCACCGCCGCGCGCAAGTACGGCATCAAGGCGACCGGCATCGACATCGATCCCGAGCGCATCCGCGAGGCGAACGAGAACGCCAAGAAGGCGGGCGTCACCGACCTGGTCAGGTTCCGCCAGGAGAACCTCTTCACCGCGGACTTCAAGGACGCCACGGTCATCACGCTCTACCTGCTGCCCGACCTCAACGTGAAGCTGAGGCCCAAGCTCTGGAACGAGCTCAAGCCGGGGACGCGCATCGTTTCGCACCAGTTCGAGATGGGCGCCTGGAAGCCGGAGAAGCGCCTGGAGTCGAACGGGCGCACCATCTACTTCTGGACCGTGCCGCCGAAGGACAAGCAGCCCAAGCTCAACGAAAAATAGGGACGGTCCCTATTTTCTCCGCCAGGCATCGCCGGCGGCGGCGATGCCGTTCAGGTAGTGCTCCCACACGTGGAGGTTGCGCTCGCACGCGGCAACCGCCGCGTCCTGCATGCGGAGCTTCTTCGCGAATTTTTCGACCGCGCGCCAGCCGGTGTTGGAGTGCTCGATGTCGGCCTCGGTATGCAGCTCGAAGAACTCGAGCTCGTCCTCGCCCAGCCCGAACAGCCTGCCCCAGCGGCCGCGCTCCATCCCGAACCAGCCGCGGCGCCTGAACTCGCCCTTGCCGTAGCCGGGCACGTTGATGCGCTCGGCGCAGGTGTTGGCGACGATCCCCTCCAGCCAGTGCTTGTTCGCCATCAGGCCCTCCCAGGCGTTCCAGGCGAGCTGGGTCGAGGGCAGCGGCACCGCCCGCGTCAGCTCGCTGCGCTTGAGCCCGACGCGCACGCCCAGATCCTCCAGGATCGCCCAGTGCGGACGGCCGCCGCCGTGCGCGTGGTCGGCGATCACCTCCTCGCTGCACGCCTGCAGGATGCGCATGCGCGTGTCCCAGTCGTCGCAGTTGGTGGCCACCTTGAGCTTGAGCACCGAGTTGCGCTGGCGCGTGTTGAGGCGGTGCTGCATGGCAAACATCCTCGCCCGGCCCTCGCTCAGCGGCTCGTGGAACCAGCGGCAGCGCGCCACGAATTCGTTCACTACCCGGTCCATGCGCGCGACCACGCTCACGACGGCGCGAGCGTTACGAAAGACGAACGACGAAGACGAGCGCGAGCGTCGTGATGACGAGCGCGCAGGCGGCAAAGAGCATCAGCGCCGTGTCGGAGACCGCGGGCAGATCCGGGTCGCGCGCCATGGGTGCAAGATCAGGCGCGGGATGCGCGTCGGCGTGCTCTTCAGCCGGGTGGGTTGCTCTTTCCATGCAGCTCGCCCACCTTCTGGTTGAAGTTGCGGAAGAAGTCGCCGGCGACCTTCTTTGCCGCGGCGTCGACCAGGCGCGAGCCGATCTGCGCCAGCTTGCCGCCGACGTTCGCCTTCACGTCGTACGCGAGCCGGGTCGATTCGCCCTCCGGCGAGAGGCGCACCTGCGCGCCGCCCTTCGCGAAGCCGGCGGCGCCGCCCTGGCCCTCGAAGGAGATGGAGTACGAGTTCGGCGGCTGGATGTCGGAGAGCGTGAGCTTGCCCTTGAACTTGGCGCTCACCGGCCCGACGCGCGCGACCATCAGCACCTGGTACTGGTTGTCGCCGATCGGGTCGATCGATTCGCAGCCCGGCACGCACTGCTTGAGCATGGAGGGGTCGTTCAACGCGTCCCAGGTCTGCTGCTGGGAGGCCGGGATCACCTGCTCGGCGCTCATTTCCATGCGCGGGTCTCCTCTCGTCTCGTCATCGGGCCGCTCAGCGCCTTGGCCAGGTCGAGCAGGCTGTCGAGATTATGCACCGGCAGGAAGAGGTCCACGTGCGGCAGCATCGCGCGCACGCCGGCGGGGCGCGCCTCGAACTTGTCGTAGCGAAGCAGCGGGTTGAGCCATACCAGGTAGCGGCAGGACTTCGCCAGCCGCTCCATCTCGTCGCCGAGTCCCTCGCCGGCCTCGCGGTCGAGGCCGTCGGACACCAGCAGCACGCAGGCGTTCTGCCCGAGCACGCGCCGGCTCCAGCGCCAGTTGAACTCGCGCAGGCTGGCGCCGATGCGCGTGCCGCCGGACCAGTCCCGGATCGCCTCGGCCACCCGAGCCATCGCCACGTCGACGTCGCGATGGCGCAGCTGCCGCGTGATGTTGGTGAGGCGCGTCCCGAACACGAACACCGACACGCGGTCGCGGTCGTTGGTGATCGCGTGCAGGAAGTGCAGGAACATGCGCGAGTAGGGGTTCATCGACCCCGAGATGTCGCACAGCACGACGAGCGGCGGATGCAGCTCGCGCGGCGCGGCGCGCACCAGCGGGATCACGTCGCCGCCCTCGCGCAGGGATTCACGCAGGGTTTTTCTCAGGTCGACCCGCCTGCCGTTGCGCTCCACGTGGAATCTTCTCGTCTTGATCACGGGTAGCGGCAGCCGCAGCCCGGCGATCAGCTTCTTCGCCTCGGCGAGCTCCGCCGCCGACATGGTGTCGAAGTCCATGCGCTGCAGCACCTCGCGCGAGGAGAAGGTGAGACGTGCCTCGAGCTCGACCTTTTCGGTTTTCGCTTCTTGCTGTTTTTGGCTGAACAGCGCGTCGGTCAGGCGCTGGCTCTGCTGCTCCTCGGGCTTGGGCGCGCGGCCGTAGGCCTGCGGCAGCATGAGCTGCATCATCCGCTCGGCGAGCTTCGGGTCGCGCCAGAAGATGTTGAAGGCCTGGTTGAAGATCGGCCGCTGCTCGTTGCGCGAGAGCAGCACCGCCGACATGGTCCAGTACCAGTCCTCGCGCCGCAGCGGAAACTCGCTCACCCCCGCCATCTCCAGGGCCTTGACGCAGTCGACGACGCGGTCGGGGCCGATGCGCAGGCCCGCTGCGCGCAGCAGGCGCGCGAAATGCATGACGTTTTCGGCCAAACGGCCTTCTGTCAAGCGGCCTTGCCTTTTTCGGCGGCCGGCACCGCCTCGCGGGCGAGCTTCTCCACCGCCGGCGCGGCCACGACCACGTGCTCCCGGAAGTAGCGCTCGTGGTTGCGCTCGACCTCCGCGAGCCAGTAGACGTAGTTCACCATCAGGCCCGCCGCGCGCGCCATGCCCTGCTCGGAGGTATCGCCCATCCAGTTCAGGCGTTCCAGAGACGCGCCGTTGCCGAGGTGAAAGCGCGCCACCGGATCGAGCGGCTCGTCGCCCTGCTTGGCATGCAGCAGGTAACGCGCGCAAAGACGCGTGAGCTGCGCCTGCACCGCCTCGGGCACCTCGCCCAGGTGCCAGGCGGGGTCCTCGATCTTCTTCAGGAGCTCGGGGCTGCCGTGCTCGCCGAGCCAGCGGCGGAATCCGGGAACCGGGGACAGCGTGGCGAAACGCCGCAGGTGCGGGAACTCGCGCTTCAGGTCTTCGGCGACCTGCTTGATCAGCAGGTTGCCGAACGAGATGCCGCGCAGGCCCTCCTGGCAGTTGGTGATCGAGTAGAACATCGCGCAGTCGGCGTTCGCCGGCACCGCCACCGGCGACTTCAGGTCGAGCAGCGGCTGCACGTGCGCGCTCATGCCACGCGTGAGCGCGACCTCGATGAAGATGATCGGCTCCTCCGGTAGCTGCGGATGGAAGAAGGCGAAGCAGCGCCGGTCGGACTCGAGGCGCCGGCGCAGGTCGCGCCACCCCTGGATCGCGTGCACCGCCTCGTACTGGATCAGCTTCTCGAGCACGATCGCCGAAGTGCGCCAGTCGATGCGCTCGAGGCGCAGGAACCCGCGGTTGAACCACGAGCGCAGCAGGTGCATGAGGTCGTAGTCGATCACCCGCCAGTGGGGATGCGCCTTCATGCCCTTGAGAAGCTGGCTGCGCATCTCCACCAGGGTGGCGGTGCCGCCAGGGGCCATGTTCAGGCGGCGGAAGATCTCCTGCCGCGGCGGCTCGACCGTCTCCTGCAGCCGCGCGAAATTGGCGGGCGACGGATCGGCCTGGTACTCGCCGGCGGCACGCGACACCGCCTCCGGGGAGGGCGAGTAGTGCCGCGCCAGCACGTCGAAGAAGTCCTCGCGCGAGCGCTCGTCGAGACCCTGGCAGGCGGTGAGCGCGTCGCGCGCGAGCGCCGTGCTCGTGTACTCGCCGCGCTCGGCGAGCAGGGCCTCGCACAGGCCGACCAGCTCGCGCGTGCGGCGCTCGACCGCGCTCTGGCCGCCGCCGAGCAGCTTCCTCAGGAAGGAGGCGGGATTCACGCCGCCGCCCGCGCTTCCGCGAGCATGCGCTCGGCTTCGGCGCCGGCCACGCGCTCGAGGTCGTCGCGGTACTTGAGGAGCACGCCGAGCGTGTTGTTGACGGTTTCCGGATCGAGCGCCACGCGGTCGAGCGCGACCAGGCAGTTCGCCCAGTCGATGGTCTCGGCGACCCCCGGCTGCTTGAAGAGGTCGCTGGTGCGCAGGCGCTGCACGAACGCCACCACCTCGCGCGAGAGCCGCTCCGCCGCGCGCGGCGCCTTGCGGCGCAGGATCTCGAGCTCGCGCTTCGCGTCGGGGTAGTCGACCCAGTGGTAAAAGCAGCGCCGCTTCACCGCGTCGTGGATCTCGCGCGTGCGGTTGGAAGTGATCACCACCACGGGCGGCTCGGCGGCGCGCACCGTGCCGATCTCGGGAATCGTGATCTGCCAGTCCGACAGCACCTCGAGAAGATAGGCCTCGAAGGGCTCGTCGGTGCGGTCGAGCTCGTCGATCAGCAGCACCGGCGGCGCCCCGGCCGATTGCAGCGCGCGCAGCAGCGGCCGGCGCACCAGGAAGCGCTCCGAAAAGATGTCCTGCTCCAGGCCTTCGCGGGACTTCACCCCTTCGGCCTCGGCCATGCGAATTTCGATCATCTGGCGCGGATAGTTCCACTCGTAGGCGGCCTGCGCGATGTCGAGGCCCTCGTAGCACTGCAGGCGGATCAGGTCGCGTCCGAGCGCCTGCGCCACCACCTTGGCGATCTCGGTTTTCCCCACGCCCGCCTCGCCCTCGAGGAACAGCGGCCGCTGCATGGCGAGCGCGAGAAACAGCGAGGTCGCGAGGCTGCGGTCGGCAACGTATTCCCCGCCTGCGAGCAGGGCCTGGGTCTCGTCGATTGACTTGGGCAGCGGTTTCGTCATGGGGCTGAGCATTTTGCGGGATTTACCGGGGTGCCGCCAGCCCGTTTCGGCCGGCACGGCATAGCGCTTGCTCGGGGGACCGGACACCAACCAAGGAGATACGAATGGAAATGGCGATGGTCAAGGAGCTCCTGCTCCAATCCCTGGAGCATGAGCTGGGCGGGGTCAAGGTCTACGAGGCCGCGCTGAAATGCGCAGTCAACGACGATCTGAAGGAAGAATGGGAGAAGTACCACCAGGAAACCGAGCGTCACGTGCAGATCCTGCACGACGTCTGCACCCAGATGCAGCTCGATCCCGAAGAGCAGACCCCTGGTCGCAAGATCGTGCACGCCATGGGCCAGTCGCTGGTCAAGGCGATGGAAGCCGCGCTGGCGACGGGCGATAAGGAAGGCGCACAATGCGTCGCCTGCGACTGCGTCGTGCTGGCAGAGACCAAGGACCATGCCAACTGGGGGCTGATCGGCGAGGTGTCCAAGAAGGCGACCGGTGCCGAAGGCAAGGCGCTGAAGCAGGCCTATGCCGAGGTCGAGGACCAGGAGGACGAGCACCTGTACCACTCGAAGGGCTGGGCGCGCGAGCTCGCACTCGAATCGCTCGGTCTCAAGGCGGTGCTGCCGCCGCCCGAGGAGCGCAAGGACGTCCACTCCGCGGTCGGCGCGGCGCGCGCGAAGGCAGAGCGGACCAAAATGCGCTGAATACCCAATAGAAAGCCCGCCGAAGTCGTCTCTCCGGCGGGCTTTCCCCCACCTCCTCCTCAGAAGACGGGGATGGCTATTTGAGCGCGGCCTCCACGGCGCGCTTCGCCATCACGGTGATCAGGTGGGCGCGGTACTCGGGCGAGGCGTGCAGGTCGTTGTTCAACCCGTCGGCCTTCACCTTGATGTTGGCGACCGACTCGGGCGCGAACTTCTGCGCCAGCGCCTTTTCCATCTCGGCCTGCCTGAAGGCCGAGGGTCCCGCCCCGGTCACGCCCACTCGTACATTTCCGCCGAAATCGGCGACGAAGACGCCGACCAGCGCGAAGCGCGAGGCCGGGTTCTTGAATTTCATGTACGCCGCGCGCTTGGGCGCCGGGAACGTGACCTGGGTGATGAGCTCGCCCGGCTCGAGCGCCGTCTCGTAGAGTCCCTTGAAGAACTTGTCGGCCTCGATCTTGCGCTTGTTGGTGGTGATGGTGGCGCCCAGGCCGAGCACCGCGGCAGGGTAGTCCGCCGCCGGATCGTTGTTGGCGAGCGAGCCGCCGATCGTGCCCATGTGGCGCACCTGCCGGTCGCCGATGATGCCGGCGAGCTGAGCGAGCGCGGGAATCGACTTCTGCACCGCCGGGGACGCGGCGACCTCGGCGTGGCGCACCATGGCGCCGACGGTCACCGAGCCCGAATCCGCGGACAGCGCTCTAAGCTCGCCGAGCCCGGCGAGGTCGATGAGGTCGCTCGGCGAGGACAGGCGCAGCTTCATCGCCTGCACCAGGCTCTGCCCGCCGGCGAGGTAGCGGCCCTCGGCCTTCTGGGCGCCGAGGGCGAGGGCGTCCTTGGTGGTGGATGGACGGTGGTATTCGAATGCATGCATGGGTGGATTCTCCTAGGCTGCTTTTTTCTGGAGCGTGCGCCACACGGTCTGCGCCGTGGCCGGCATCGCGAGGTCGTTGACCCCCAGCGCATCGGTGATCGCGTTGATGACCGCCGCGGGCGCGCCGATCGCACCCGCTTCGCCGCAGCCCTTCACGCCGAGCGGATTGTGCGTGCACGGCGTCTCGCGCGTGTCGATCTTGAACGTCGGCACGTCAGCGGCCCGGGGAATGGAATAGTCGGCGAGCGAGCCGGTGAGGAGCTGGCCGCTGTCGTCGTAGCGGCAACCCTCGGTCAGCGCCTGGCCGATGCCCTGCGCCAGGCCGCCGTGCACCTGCCCCTCGACGATCATCGGGTTGATCACTTTGCCGAAGTCGTCCACCGCCGTGAACGAGGCGATCTCGGTCGTGCCGGTGTCGCGGTCCACTTCCACCTCGCAGACATAGGTGCCCGCAGGGAAGGTGAAGTTGGTCGGATCGTAGAAGGCGTTCTCGTTCAGCCCGGGCTCGAGCTTGTCGAGCGGGTAGTTGTGCGGCACGTACGCTGCGAAAGCAACTTCGCCGAAGGCCTTCTGCTTGTCGGTGCCCGCCACCTTGAACACGCCGCGGTCGTACTCGATGTCGGCTTCCGCGGCCTCCATGAGGTGCGCCGCGATCTTCTTGCCCTTGGCGACGATCTTGTCCAGCGCCTTCACGATCGCGGTCCCGCCCACGGCGAGGGAGCGTGAGCCGTAGGTGCCCATGCCGAAGAGGATCTTCGAGGTATCGCCGTGCACGATCTCGACCGCCTCGATCGGCAGCCCGAGGCGGTCGGCGACGACCTGGGCGAAGGTGGTCTCGTGCCCCTGGCCGTGGGAGTGCGAGCCGGTGAAGACCGTCACCGTCCCGGTGGGGTGCACGCGGATCTCGCCGGCCTCGAACAGCCCGGCGCGCGCGCCGAGGCTCCCGGCGACGTTCGACGGCGCGATGCCGCAGGCCTCGATGTAGCACGCGTAGCCGATCCCGCGCAGCTTGCCTTTTTTCAGTGACTCTTCTTTCCGTTTCTGGAAACCGCCGACGTTGGCGATGTCGAGCGCCGCGCTCAGGGTCGCCTCGTAGTTGCCCGTGTCGTAGCACAGCGCGACCGGCGTCTGGTAGGGAAAGGTCTTGATGAAATTGCGGCGCCGGATCTCGACCGGATCGAGCTTGAGCTCGCGCGCCGCGGTTTCGACCAGCCGCTCGACCACGTAGGTCGCCTCGGGGCGGCCTGCGCCGCGGTAGGCGTCCACCGGCGTGGTATTGGTGAACACCGCGGTGACCTCGCAGTAGATGAGCGGGGTGGTGTACTGGCCCGCGAGCAGCGTGGCGTAGAGGATCGTCGGAATGCACGAGGCGAAGGTCGAGAGATACGCGCCGAGGTTGGCATTGGTGCGCACGCGCATCGCAAGAAACTTGCCGTTCTTGTCCAGCGCGAGCTCGGCGAGCGTGACATGATCGCGGCCGTGCGCGTCGGAGAGAAACGCCTCGCTGCGGTCGGAGGTCCACTTCACCGGCCGGTTGAGCTGCTTCGACGCCCAGGTGACGACCACGTCCTCGGGGTACAGGTAGATCTTCGAGCCGAAGCCGCCGCCCACGTCGGGCGCGACCACGCGCACCTTGTTCTCCGGCAGGCCGAGCACGAAGGCGGTCATCAGCAGGCGCTCGACGTGCGGGTTCTGGCTGGCGACGTAGAGCGTGTAGCCGTCCTCGGCGCGCGAGTAGGACGCATTCGCCGCGCGCGGCTCGATCGCGTTCGGCACGAGCCGGTTGTTCACGAACTCCAGCTTCGTGACGTGAGCTGCTTTTGAAAAAGCAGCATCAACGGCGGCCTTGTCGCCCAACGCCCAGACGTAGCAGGTGTTGTCGGGCGCGACCTCGTGCAGCGCGGATCCGCCCTTTGCCTTGGTGCCGTCGGTGACCGCGGGCAGAACCTCGTAGTCCACGTCGATCAACTCGGCCGCATCGCGCGCCTGGGCCGCCGTCTCGGCGACGACGACCGCCACGCGCTCGCCGACGTGGCGCACCTTGCCCTGGGCGAGCGCGGGGTAGGGCGGCTCCTTCATGGGCTGGCCGTTGACGTCGGTGATCAGCCAGCCGCAGGGCAGGCCGCCGACCTTGGCAGCGGCGAGGTCCGCGCCGGTGTAGACCGCGAGCACTCCCGGCGCGCTCTTCGCCTGGTCGATCGAGACCTTCCTGATCTTGGCGTGCGCGTGCGGCGAGCGCAGGAAAGCGGCATGGCTCTGGCGCGGCAGCGCGACGTCGTCGGTGTACTGCCCGGCGCCGGTGAGGAACCGGTAATCCTCCTTGCGCTGGATGCGCGCACCGATCAGCGGGGCGTTCATATCTTGCCTCCCATCGCGCGCGCCCCCGCCATGATGCTCTTCACGATGTTGTGATAGCCGGTACAGCGGCAGAGGTTCCCTTCCAGGCTTTCGCGCACTTCCTTCTCGGTGCAATTCGGATGGCTCTTGGCGAAATCGAGCGCGTTCATGACCATGCCGGGCGTGCAGAAGCCGCACTGCAGGCCGTGGTTCTCCTTGAAGGCCTGCTGCATCGGATGCAGCGTGCCGTCGGGCTTCGCCACGCCTTCGATCGTCATGATGTCGGCGCCCTCCGCCTGCATCGCGACGATCGAGCAGCTCTTGATGGCGCGCCCGTTCATGAGCACGGTGCACGCGCCGCACTGCGCCGTGTCGCAGCCGACGTGGGTGCCGGTGAGACGCAGGTTTTCACGGATGAAGGTGACCAGCAGCGTCCGCGCCTCGACCTCGGCCGCAGCGGGTTTGCCATTGACCTTCATGGATACCTTGACCGACATGCAAGCCTCCGGGGGTATGGGTGCCTTCTGAAGAGGAGCCATCCTAGCCCCGCGGTTGCGGGGCGGCAATGGTGCGCTGCGAAAGCCGCGCGCATAATATGGAATCGCTTATCATCGCGAAGCCCTTCGAATCCCACTCTTCGATCCCCTATGAGACTGCTCATCGTCGAGGACGACGCCCCGCTCGCTTCGGGCCTGTCCCGCATCCTCGAGGCCGAAGGCCATGCCGTCGACGTCACCGAGCGCGGCGAGGACGCCGTGCTGGCCGCCTCCCAGGAGCACTTCGACCTGGTGATCCTGGACATCGGCCTGCCGCGCATGGACGGCTACGAGGTGCTGCGCCGCCTGCGGGCGGCGGAAAAGCCGATTCCTGTCTTGGTGCTGACGGCGCGCGACGCGGTCGAAGACCGGGTGCGCGGCCTCGACCTCGGCGCCGACGACTACATGGTGAAGCCGTTCGCGATGCCGGAGCTCACGGCGCGGGTCCGGGCGCTCCTGCGGCGCTCGCAGGCCCACGGCGGCCCGCGCATCGTGCACGGCCCGCTCGCGCTCGATACGGTGGCGCGCCGCGCCTTCCTCAAGAACGAGCCGCTCGAGCTCGCGGCGCGCGAATGGGCGGTGCTCGAGGTGCTGCTCGCGAAGGTGGAGAAGATCGTTTCGAAGGAGGCGATCATCCAGGCGGTCGCGGGCTGGGGCGAGGACCTCTCGCCGAACGCGATCGAGGTGTACGTATCGCGGCTGCGCTCGAAGCTCGAGCCCGCCGGGATCAAGATCCGCACGGTGCGCGGTTTCGGCTACATGCTCGAAGAGTTCAAGCCCGCGCCGCATTAGGCCGCCAGGCAATGCCCGCGCGCAGCCTACGCGCACACCTGCTACGCCTGCTGCTGCCGCCGATCGCCGCGCTGCTCGCGGTCGGCGCAGTGGTCGGCTACTACTCGTCGATCGAGCCGGCCAACGAGGCCTACGACCAGGCGCTTTCCGACATCGCCGCCGCCATCGCCGCGCACGTACGCACGAACGAAGGCGATTACCGCCTCGACCTGCCGCCAGAAGTCGAGACGGCGCTGCGCACCGACCGCTACGACAAGATGTTCTACCGTGTCCTGTCGCCGAGCGGCTCGCACATCGCGGGCGACGACAAGCTGCCGGTGTCGGAGCGCAGCACCTCGTACGACGCCAGGTTCAGGGGCGAGGCGGTGCGCATCGTCACCGCGCCGGCGCCCTGCGGCAACCTGACCTGCACGGTGCTCGTCGCCGAGACCATGGTCAAGCGCACGCGGCTCGCGCGCGAGTTCCTGATCTCGAGCCTGCTGCCGGGCATCCTGATCGCGCTCGCCACGCTGGTGCTGCTGTGGTTCGGCGTGGGGCGCGGCCTGGGGCCGCTCGCACGCCTTTCCGAGGAGCTGAAGGCGCGCTCGCCGCGCGACCTGCGCCCGATCGACGCCGCCGGGGCGCCGGAGGAAACCCGCCCGCTGGTGTCGGCGCTGAACGGACTGCTCGATGAAGTCGCGCTCGCGGCCCGCAACCAGCAGCGCTTCATCGCCAACGCAGCGCACCAGCTGCGCACGCCGCTCGCCGGGCTGCAGGCGCACACCGAGCTCGCGCTCGCTCAGCCGCTGCCGGAGTCGATCCGCACGCAGATCGAGCAGGTGCACCAGGCAACCATTCGCACCGCGCGGCTCGCCAACCAGCTGCTCGCGCTGGCGCGCGCCGAGCCCGGGGCGCGCGGCAGCTCCTCCGACGTGAACCTGCGCAGCGTGGTGGAAGCCGAGGCCGACGGCTGGGTGCACCAGGCGCTCGAGCGCGACGTGGATCTCGGCTTCGAGCTCGATACGGCGCCGGTGCAGGGCGACGCCCTGCTGCTGCGCGAGGCGCTCGCGAACCTGGTGCACAACGCGATCCAGTACTCGCACACCGGCGGGCGCGTCACCGTGCGCACCGGCCAGCGCGACGGCCAGTCTTTTGCCGAGGTGGAAGACGATGGCCCGGGCATCGCGCCGCATGAGCGCGAGCGCGTGCTCGAGCGTTTTTACCGCGTGCCGGGCACGCGCGGCACCGGGAGCGGCCTGGGTCTAGCCATCGTGCGCGAGATCGCGGGCGGGCATGGCGCTCGCATGGAGCTCACCGACGGCGCAGGCGCCCGCGGGTGCCGAGTTGCGCTAACATTTCCACATGGATAGCTTGCCGCATGGATAGCGTAGATATCGAAGTCTTGAGGACCGCCGAAGGCTGGCGCAAGAGCGGGCAGCGCGTCGCGCTCGGCACGATCGTCCGGACCTGGGGCTCGGCGCCGCGCCCGGTGGGCGCCATGGTGGCGATCCGCGGCGACGGCCAGATCGTCGGTTCCGTGTCCGGCGGCTGCGTCGAAGACGACCTCGTCGACAAAGTGCGCGATAACGTCGTCGCGGCAAGCAAGCCCGAGCTCATCACCTACGGCGTCACCAACGCGGAGGCTACGCGCTGGGGTCTGCCCTGCGGCGGCACGCTCGAGCTCGTCATGGAGCCGCTCTCCGACGCGAGCGGCGTGGCGGAGCTCCTGAAGCGCATCGGCACGCAGCAGCTCGTCCGGCGGCGCCTCGACCTGGAGAGCGGCCGCAGCACGCTCGAGCCCGGGCGCTGGCAGGACGTGCTCGAGTTCGACGGCCGCGTGCTGACGACGGTGCACGGCCCGCGGTGGCGCCTCGTGCTGATCGGCGCCGGCCAGCTCACGCGCTACCTCGCCGAGATGGCGCACATGCTCGACTACCACGTAGTGGTGATCGACCCGCGCCAGGAGTATGCCGCGGGCTGGGACCTGGCGGGTGTGCCGCTCGACCGCGGCATGCCCGACGACGTGGTGCGCGAGCTGAACCTCGACGGCCATAGCGCGGTGGTGGCGCTCACGCACGACCCCAAGCTCGACGACCTGGCGCTGATGGAGGCGCTGAAGTCGGCGGCGTTCTACGTCGGCGCCATCGGCTCGAAGAAGAACAACGACGCGCGCCGCGAGCGGC